>ERZ773035.49-NODE-49-length-96970-cov-8.306774_pt1 | contig 96970 bp, 80 predicted proteins | sample MGYA00511487_ERZ773035 | MGnify/ENA primary metagenome ERZ773035 (study PRJEB29015, sample SAMEA2737985) | human oral metagenome | biome: human oral; feature: human-associated habitat; material: dental | place: China | collected 2024 ... | reverse complement strand
GCTGTTCGGGGCGCGGCTCCGGGACGGGCTGCTGAGGCGATGGCTGCCGGTCCTGCTGCGGGGGTGTCTGCCGGGGCCGCTGCTCCTGCGGCGCCGGCGCGGGTGCCCCGTCGCCTATCATCCCGACCCGCCGCTCCAACCGGTCCATCCGGGCGTGAAGGCCGCGTTCGTCGGTGTCGGCCCCGGGCAGCAGCACCCGGGCGCACATCAGCTCCAGGTGCAGGCGGGGCGCGGTGGTGCCGCGCATGGCCGTCAGACCGTCGGCGATCACCTCGGCGGCGCGGGTCAGCTCCCCCGCGCCCATGCCCGCGACCTGCGTGGCGAGGCGCTGCGCCTGGTCCGCGGAAACCTCCAGCATGCCGTTCTCGGCGGCCTGCGGCACCGCGGCGAGGATCACCAGGTCCCGCAACCGCCGCAGCAGGTCCTCGGCGAACCGGCGGGGATCCTGGCCGATCTCGATGATCTTGTCGATGCTGCGGAACACCCCCGCCGCGTCCCCCGCGGCGAAGGCGTCGACGATCTCGTCCAGCAGCGCGTCCGGGGTGAATCCGAGCAGCGCCGCCGCCTGGTCGTGGGAGACACCCTCCGGACCGGCGCCGCCGAGCAGCTGGTCCAGCACAGACAGGGAATCGCGCACCGATCCGCCACCCGCGCGCACCACCAGCGGCAGGGCCGACGGCTCCACCACCACCCCCTCCGTGGCGCAGATCCCGGCCAGGTATTCGCCGAGCAGGCGCGGCGGCACCAGACGGAACGGGTAGTGGTGGGTGCGCGACCGGATGGTGCCGATGACCTTCTCCGGTTCCGTTGTGGCGAAGACGAATTTCGCGTGCGGCGGGGGTTCCTCGACGAGCTTCAGCAGCGCGTTGAAACCCGCGGTGGTGACCATGTGGGCCTCGTCGACGATGTAGATCTTGTAGCGGCTGTGCACCGGAGCGAAGAAGGCGCGTTCCCTCAGGTCTCGGGCGTCCTCGACACCGCCGTGGCTGGCGGCGTCGATCTCGATCACGTCGATACTGCCCGGCCCGCCGCGCGCCAGGTCCTGACAGGAACGGCAGACCCCGCAGGGCGTGGACGTGGGGCCCTGTTCGCAGTTCAGGCAGCGCGCCAGGATGCGGGCGGAGGTGGTCTTGCCGCAGCCGCGCGGCCCGGAGAAAAGGTAGGCGTGGTTGACGCGGTTGTTGTCCAGGGCCCGCATCAGGGGCACGGTGACGTGGTCCTGACCGATCACCTCGGCGAACGAATCCGGGCGGTAACGCCGGTAGAGCGCCAGCGGTGGGGGCGCGGCCTCGGAGCGCGCCCGCCGGTCGTCCGCGACCGGATGCGACGGCGCCGCGGACGCGGGGGCCACCGGTTCCTCGTCCCCGGGCTCGTCGAAGAGGCCCGGCCCCTCCTGCTCGAAGGCGGGCTCGTCGAGGTATCCCTCATCCAGGGGTGCGTACTCGTCCTCGGGTTCGCCGTCGTACTCGTCTTCCACGCGCTCAACTGTATTGGAGGCCACCGACACTTTCCCGTCGACCACGTTTCTCCCCCGGGATCGGTGAGCCGGATCGCGGGCACCGGCGAACAGTCCGTGTCGGAACCATCCGACGGCCGGGCAGCAGGCCCGGCCCGCGAGAAGACGAGGCCCCACCCCGGGGATCTCCTCAACCCAATATGTTATTCAATAACAGTTAGCTGCTAACATATGAGGGTGAGATCCGTCCCCACCCGAACCCGGGCCCGGCTCCGGGAGACCGCCTTGGACCTGTTCCACCGGCACGGCTATGCCCAGACCTCCGTCACGCAGATCGCAAGAGCCGCGGGGGTTTCCCACATGACCTTCTTCCGGCACTTCCCCACCAAGGAGTCCGTGGTCGTCGGCGACCTGTTCGACCCCCTCATCGCGGCCGCGGCCGCCGCCCAGCCCGAAGAACTCCCGCCCCTGGAACGCGCCGTGCGCGGATTGCTCGCCGCCCTCGACGACCCCGCCGCCGAGGCCGAGCTGGGCTCACAGGAGTTCCGGGAACGCATCGAGCTGATCGCCGCCACCGACTCGCTGCGGTCGGCGGCATGGGCCTCCGGGCAGGCCACCCGGGACGCGATCCGCGAGGCGTTGACGACGCAGGACACCAGGCCTCGCGAGGCCTGCGTGGCAGCGGGGGCCGTGATCGGTGCCGCGACGTCCTTACTCCTGGCCTGGGCGGATGAACCGGCGGACGAACCGGCGATCCAGGCCCTGCGGGAGGGTCTGGAGCTCCTGCTGGGAGAGGCGCGGTGAGTCCCGCGCTGGCTCTCCGGGGCATCACCCGCGACCTGCGAGGCCGACGGGTTCTCGACGACCTGGATCTGTTCGTCAACCCCGGCGAGTGCCTGGCACTGGTGGGCTTGAACGGCGCCGGGAAGACGACCGCCCTGCGCGTCGCCCTGGGCATGCTGCGGCCCGGATCCGGGAGCGCCGAGGTCCTGGGGCACGACGCCCGGACCTCCGGCGGTGAACCGTGGGGCGCGGTCGGGCACCTGGTGGAGATCCCGTTCTCCTATCCCGAGCTGACGGCCCGGCAGAACATCCTCGCCTCCGTCGCACTGCACGGCCACGATCCCCGGCACGTCGCGGATCACATCGCCGGACTCGCCGATCTTCTCGGGCTGGGCGACTGGCTGGACGTCCCGGCACGTCGTCTGTCGCTGGGTACCCGGCAGAAGGTCGGGTTGGTGGCGGCCATGGCCCACCGACCCCGGTTGCTGGTCCTCGACGAACCGACGAACGCCCTCGACCCGCTGGCCACCGCCGGGCTGCGCGGGATCATCGCGGATCTGACCCGTGACGGCGTGGCCGTTCTGGTGACGAGCCACCACTTCGACGAGCTGGCGCGGATCGCGCATCGCGTCGACGTGCTGCACGCCGGTCGCGTCATCGACTCCCTCACCCCCACGGGACCCGATCTGGAGGCCAGGTTCTTCCGGACCGTGCTGGCCGCCGAAGAGCACGAGGAGAAGGAGAGGAAACGATGATCCCCGGACACCTGTTGGGCATAGAGGCCCGGAAACTCACACGGTCGGCCGTGACCCGGGTGGCGACGGCAACTACCCTGGTCCTGGTGGTGGCCACCTCCGCGGGCGGGTATGCGGCCGCGACGATGGCCCGCGACACCCAGGTGGGCACGAAGGCGGCCGGGCTCATGACCACCGACGGCTGGTCCGGTTTGACGGGGCTGGCGGCCATGGGAACCGGGGTCGCCGTCCTGCTCGCCGCCGGGATCGTCGCGTCCTGGCTGGTGGGCCGGGAGTTCACCGATGGCACCGTGGTGGGTCTGTTCGCCCTTCCTGTCGGCCCGGGCACGATCGCTCTGGCGAAACTGCTCGTCATCACCGCATGGTCCGCGGCGCTGGCCGTCGCATCCGGCGCACTGACGGCCCTGGTGGGCATCTGCCTGGGCCTGCCCGTCACCGGGGCTGCGGGCTGCGCGGGAGCCATCACCCTGGTCGGTGTGCTTCTCGGGGCCGGTGCGCTGCCCATGGCGTGGTTCGCGACCCTCGGACGCGGCTACCTGGCGGGGATCGCGGCCGCCTTGGGGATCGTGATCGTCACCAACCTGGCCATCGGTCTCGGCATCGGGGATCTCATCCCGTGGGCGACTCCCGTCCTGTGGGCCACCCCGGGCGGCAACACGCAGCCCCTCGCCCTACTGCTCCCACTGGCGGCGGGCCTCGCGGGGGCCATCCTCACGACGCGGTCCTGGGGTCGGCTGGAGCTGGGGAATCGCTGACCATCCCACGGCAGAAGAAAAGGCCCCTCGCGCACCCGGAAGAGCTCACTTACCCTTGCTGCCTTCCGGCCCTGGGGGAATTGGGCGAGGTACCGCCGCGCGAGGAACCACGCATGAGTGTACATGAGACAGAACCCCGGCGACGACCTCACGGACAAGCCCCCACCCTTTGAAGCCGGTTGAGCCAGCACGTGAGCGAAGCGAATCCGGCCCTCAGACCCCGGCCACAGTCACCACGGTTCCGACACGCCCTGCTCGCTGACGCTCGTGCGGCTCGGCTCAACCAACCTGGTCGGGGTGATCTCGGGTCGGTCAGTTCCCATCTAAGCTCCTACTGTCGCCGTTTGAGGGGTTCTGGAATGAATGCCGTTGTCGCAGCCGTCCTCGTGATGCTGATTCTCGCCACCTTCCGGGTGCACGTCGTGCTGTCGTTGTTCCTGGGGGCGCTGGTGGGTGGCCTGCTCTCCGGGATCGGCCTGGAAGCGACGATGGTCGCCTTCCAGGAGGGTCTGGCCGGTGGCGCGCGCATCGCCCTTTCCTACGCGCTGCTGGGGGCCTTCGCCATGGCCGTTGCCCACTCCGGGTTGACGCAGCTGCTCGCCGATTCCCTCATCCACCGGCTCGACGGTCAGAGCTCCGGGCAGAAAACCGCTTTCTGGGTGAAGTGGGGCATGCTCGCGGGCATCGCAGCGATGGCCGTGATGAGCCAGAACCTGGTTCCCGTGCACATCGCGTTCATTCCGTTGCTGATCCCGCCGCTGCTGGCGATCATGACCCAGCTGCGACTCGACCGTCGCGCCGTGGCCTGCATCATCACCTTCGGCCTGGTCACCACCTACATGTACCTGCCGCTCGGGTTCGGGAAGATCTTCCTGGAGGACATCCTGCTGGGCAACATCGCCAAGGCCGGTCTCGACGTCGAGGGCGTCAACGTGATGGTGGCCATGGGCATTCCCGCGCTGGGCATGATCGCTGGCCTGCTGATCGCGGTCCTGGTGACCTACCGGAAACCCCGCGACTACGACCCCGACGCGAAGGTCGACGTCGCCGCCCCCGCGAAGGTGAGCAAACCGAAGGTGGTTGTAGCCGTGGTCGCGATCGGCGCCAGTTTCGTCATCCAGTCCTGGCTGACGATCACCGATTCCAAGGCCGATCCGCTTCTCGTCGGTGCCCTGGTGGGGCTGTTCGTCTTCATCGCGACGGGCGTGGTGCGACGCCTGGAGGCCGACGAGGTGTTCACCTCCGGGATGCGCATGATGGCGTTGATCGGTTTCATCATGATCACCGCGCAAGGTTTCGCGTCGGTGATGAAGGCCTCCGGGCAGGTGGAACCCCTCGTCCAGGCCACCGCAGGGCTGTTCGGCGACAACAAGGCGATGGCGGCCTTCGCGATGCTCCTGGTCGGTCTGCTCGTGACCATGGGCATCGGGTCGTCGTTCTCCACCCTGCCGATCATCACCGCGATCTACGTCCCGCTGTGCGCGGCGCTGGGTTTCTCGCCCCTGGCCACCGTCTCCATCATCGGCACGGCGGGCGCGCTGGGTGACGCGGGTTCCCCCGCCTCCGACTCGACCCTCGGCCCCACCGCCGGCCTGAACGCCGACGGCCAGCACGACCACATGCGCGACACCGTCATCCCCACCTTCCTGCACTTCAACCTGCCGCTGCTGGCCGCGGGCTGGGTGGCTGCCATGGTGCTCTGAACCCCGGCTCCGGGACATCTTTGGTTCGGTGAGGCAGGATCGGTTCATCCCCGGAGCATGCGAGGGTCAGGCACCCTCGCCGGAACGAATCGAGGTGGCCATGAGCCCGTCACACCCCCACCGCACCGCATCCGCCGGCACGCGCCAGGTGGAGTTGAATCCCCTCTTCGCCCGGCCAGGTGAGGCCACCGAGCTGCCGCGCACCCGCCTGCCCCAGGGCGAGTCGCTGCCGGAAACCGCCTACCAGATCGTCCACGACGAGGCGATGCTCGACGGCAACGCCCGCCTCAACCTGGCCACCTTCGTCGGCACCTGGATGGACGATCACGCCAACCGCCTGGCGTTGGAGTCGGCGGACAAGAACATGATCGACAAGGACGAGTACCCCCGCACCGCGGAGATCGAAACCCGCTGCTGGCAGATGCTCGCCGACCTGTGGCACTCCCCCGACCCGGAACACACGATCGGCACCTCGACGATCGGATCGTCGGAGGCGGCGATGCTGGGCGGCCTGGCGTTGAAGCGTCGCTGGCAGCAGGCCCGCCGCGCCGCCGGGAAATCCGCGGACCGCCCCAACCTGGTGATGTCCAGCGCCGTGCAGGTGTGCTGGGAGAAGTTCTGCAACTACTGGGACGTGGAGGCGCGCTACGTGCCGGTCAGCCGGGAACATCCGATATTCGACGGCCACGACCTGGAACACTACGTCGACGAGAACACCATCGGTGTGGTCGCGATCATGGGAATCACCTACACGGGACGCTACGAACCGGTCGCCGGGATCGCGGCCGCCCTGGACCGCATCCAGGCCGAAACCGGACTCGACGTCAGGATCCACGTCGACGGTGCGTCGGGGGCAATGGTGGCGCCCTTCCTGCAGCCGGACCTGGAATGGGACTTCCGGCTGGAACGGGTGGTCTCCATCAACACCTCGGGGCACAAGTACGGGCTCGTGTACCCGGGTCTGGGGTGGGTGGTGTGGCGCACCGCCGACGACCTGCCCGAGGATCTGGTGTTCCGGGTCAGCTACCTGGGAGGCGACATGCCGACCTTCGCGCTGAACTTCTCCCGCCCCGGATCGCAGGTGCTGCTGCAGTACTACTTGTTCCTGCGGCTCGGTTTCGACGGGTACCGGCGCGTCCACGAGACGTCGCGGTCGGTCGCCACTTTCCTGTCGGGCGAGATCGGCGCCATGGACGACTTCGAGCTGTGCAGCGACGGCACCGACATTCCCGTCTTCGCCTGGCGCCTCATGCAACGCCCCGGCCGCAACTGGGGCCTGCACGACCTCTCCGACCGGCTGCGAATGAAGGGGTGGCTGGTGCCCACCTATCCCCTGCCCGATGACCTGGCCGACGAACTGGTGCAGCGCGTCGTGGTCCGCAACGGTTTCAGCCACGACCTGGCCCACGCCTTCCTCGACGACCTGCGCTGCGAGGTCGACCACCTGAACACCCTGACAGCCCCCATGCCGGCGATCACCAGGCAGTCCGGTTTCCACCACTGAGACCGGCCGAGTTTGCCCAGTCCCGGGTCCTCGGGTAGGGTTCCCCGCGGAGGATTCGCCTAGAGGCCTATGGCGCTCGCTTGGAAAGCGGGTTGGGTTCACGCCCTCACGAGTTCGAATCTCGTATCCTCCGCCACAAAGAGTAAGAGCGGCTTTGACTAGGGGTTTTACCTCTGGTCAGGGTCGTTTTTGCGCATTTTAGCCCCCCTTGTTAACCCCCCATTGGTCCGGCAGACGATGGAGGTCCAGGTTTTAGGGGGTGAAACCTGCCTCCAGAGACTTGGACATCAGCGGCCCTGTGTGCGACGCAGAGCCGCCATCAGAGCTGCCGCCTGGGATTCCTCGGGAGAGCGCCTCTCGGGGACTTCAGCGACCTCTTGAAGGCTCGCTTCCTTGGTCAGAGCGGAACCGACAGCGGGCGCGGAGATTTGAGGAGCTGGAGCAGCCTGGTGAGCAGGGCCAGTGCCAGGGTGGCGTTGAATCAGCTCGGAGATGTCTCTGTCTGTCAGATGTGCGAAGCGCACCTTCACAGGCTCACCGTCCGCCCCCAAGGTGAACCCAATGCCTGCGGTGCGGTAGCCATTAGCTATGTTTGCTGGAGCAATCGTAGTTGAGTTGAAACCCCTCTTGGCCGCATCTGGCCCCAGGAACAGGTCGTTGTAGTAGGAAGAAGGCTGCCTGAGAACCACGGGATTGCCGATGTTTGGCCGCATCCATCCCAAGACAGCCTTGTCTGCGTTCTGGGTGGCTCCTACGATGAGGATGTTGAGAGACCGCCCCATCGCCATGATTTTTGTGAGTTGATTCAGGGTGGCAGTCTCACGATTGGTCTGCAAGTCTCCAATCAGGCTAAGCATCTCGTCAATGACCAAGAAGACCATGGGATGGGTCTTCGAGGGGGTCATGCTCCGTCCCAGCTCCCCTTTGGAGAGGTCGATGGGGTTGGCCTTGGAGCGCTTGTCGAGGATGCCTGCAACGTGCCCGATGAGCTGCACGGCATCTTCCATCGAGTACACCACTTCTTTAAACAGCCATGAGTCTTCATAGGGCCTAAGCTCAGACCGTTTTGGGTCAATCCCGTAGAACTCTGAAATTCCCTGCTCCACAAACTCTGCTTGTTGGAAGATTAGGCAGTTCAGCGGCGAGGATTTCCCGCTTCCCGTGGTACCCAGAACCAAGGTGTGATGGGTGGGTAGGCTGAAAGGCTCCCCACACTCTTCCAGCGCCATGGGTAGAGAGAACGGATTCTTTGGAGGGTTAGCCCTGAGGAAGTCAACCCCGATTTTGGTCTGCATCAAGGTGTCGATAGGTGCCGTTCGGTGAGCCGCATAAGCTACTCCTCGACCCCCTCGGTGACCCGGAATAGGGTTGAGTTCCACCAGGTCCAACTGAGATGATATCTTCCCTTCGATGCGGGCGACTTCCTCAGCCCCGTGTCCATGCAGGTCAATCGAAATCTGGAAGTGCTGCGAATCATCTCCGCCTCCATATCGGGGCTCCAGCGGCACCACTGTGATGCAGCGGGCCACCTCTCGAACCTGTGCATGAGCATCTAATTTCTTTCCCCTGGCCGCGCCGCGATTGGCCTTGATGCTGGCCTTGACCGCGCGGGGATAAGGACTGAGCCAGGCTGCCCCGAAGCTCATGACGCCCTTCGCTTTCTCTTCTTCCGTCAGCTCCTTCAGGAAGTTGCCGGCCGGGGCGAACAGCTCCCGAAGGCCCGAGTTGGCCAGGAGCATGCTCTGGGCTTTGAAGAGAGGTCTGCTCTGCATGGCAAACCAAGTCCCGGGATTGATGGTCCTGCGTCCCGCGAAGTTCCTCCAGCGGGCGGCCGCCTTGATGACCAGAGGCACCAAGATGCGGATGGCAAGGATGGCCCCGGTCAGTGAGATGCCGATGGCCCAGAGGTTCGCGCCAATGTAGGCGTCGTAGAGCGAGTAGAGCTTATCCATTATGATGTTCCTCCAATCTGGTACGGCTGGTCAGGCGAGTTTGATGCGGCGATTGTCGCTGTAGGGGGTCCCATCCCGATGCTTCAGGGGCAAGATTAGAAGCTTCCCCGTGCTGATGAGGCCGAGATTTCCACTGATATCCACCTTCTTGAGTAGCGTGGGAATCTGGGTGCCGATGGTGAAGTAGATTGCCCTACCGTAGGTCAGCCCTTCCTTCAGCTCGGCAGCCAAGGTGGCCAAGATGGCTTCATACTCCTTCCAGTTCTTCTTGCTTAGCTCCACTTCAATTAAGATATTTTGAGAGCGAACCCCGCCCGCTGGCGCTGGCACCCTTGCGGCCAAGTCAGGCTGGTGCACCGCCTTCCTGATGCTCCCCTCGCGCTGCTTGAAACCCAAGGTCCAAAGCATGGGCTCAGCATCCACAACATCCTCGTAGGCCAAGGTCCCTTGGGCCACCTGCTCAAATCGCGCCTTCATGGTGGCGGCGCGAAGGGGGCCGAATTCGCTCGGTTCACCCCTTTTCTTGGCATCTCTCAGAGCTGATTTTACCGGCTCGAAGGCATTGCGCATTTCCTTTTCAGAAATGAGCGCTTCCAGACTTAGGGGTGCAATCCCTAGCAGGTTCTTGAAGAAGCCAGCGGGGCTGTAGAGTTGGGCAGCCACTTGAGCAATAGCGGAAAGATGAGCTGCTCGGGTCTTGGCGACCCCCCGGAGCGTTTGCATGGCGCCAGTTTCGTACCCCTTGGAGCCCAGGGTTTCGATACCTTCGGTAGTGATGGAGAAATAGTTCTCCTGGGCTGCGGGGTCTCTGTGCCAGGTGAGCATCCCCATGCGCCTCAGCTTCTTCAAAGTCGCTTCCACACCTCCGATTGCCCTAAGGACACCAGCCTCATAGAAGGGGTTGGCCTGGCGCACCTGGAGCATACTCATCGCTTCCAATGTGGCTCCAGGATACTTGGCCAGGAAGGCCATGAGTTCTAGGTTTCCAGGGGAGATTTCTGGTTGGCGACGGTTCTTGGATATGATTCGTCTGCTATGTGCAGCTTCTTTTTCAGGTAATTTCAGTAGTGTTGAGACCGGCTTTATCAAATCCATCTCTTCCGGAGAATCGTCTAGCAGTTCGGCCAATAAGTCGGTTGGTTCGAGCATGATTGCCTCCAATCTGACACTGAGGGGTGTTCTCGTTTTCTATATCGCCACACTTTCCCCTATCCCCTTCCCTATCCTCTTCTAATTCCCGCCTACTCCTACCCCAGAACATTATTATGAGCTGTTTTGCCTCGTAGATAAGAGGGTTTTTTGGCGACGGAAAAGCGAAAGATGTTCTGCTTAGACAAAGTCTTCAGCAGAACCCACGTAATCCTTCCTTGGATTCCCTCCAATGGCCCAGCAGTTGGCCGCCAAGAATGACCCAAGTATGACGACAGCGCGTCCAGTGTCGATGGCCCTGTGGGCATTGCGTCTACGCCCGAGGTTTTCAGGTCTCCTCTCCCTGCCGCCTCACCCGCCCAACCCTCACCACGACTAGAGCCATTTAGATATTCATACCAATGCTTTCCCGCCAGGACGCATTGACCCCCAGAGGAATCGACTTCTCCGGGGGTCATTTTTATTGTTCAGATATTAGTAGCGACTCCGGCGGACGAGAGAATGTTGAAAGCAGCAAAGAATGAATAGAGCGCCAGGGTCAACCCCCGGGTGCTTTTTGGGCGCCACCAGGTTTCGGGCCATCCGCGTGTTAGGGCCTTCGGGCAGATGGACGCTGGCAGTGGGGCACAGATATCTCTGTCTCAGGCATTCCCAAGATTGACCAAGCGGTGAACCATGGCACCGTCTCGGACTAGACCATGATGGCAGGGTATAAAAGATGCTCACTTCGGTGAGTGGGTCCTAATTCCCTACGGATGCCAAGCATGGCATTCAGGTCGAGGGATACCTGGACCCTTCCCTATGGGGCCGCACTTGACTTGGATGCGGACATATTTGGAACGCTAACCAGCGCTTAGGGAAATCGCGGGTACCGGAGGCCCAGGGAATCTCTGGGGTGTCGTCAGGAGGGTGGGCGGCCATCCAAGTCCCTCACTTCAGGGTGGGGTCATAGATACCTCTATGTCTTCTTTCCTTCTGCACCCACGTCTCCCTAGTCTTGGTGTGCGCTCATCTACTCTCGTGCCGAATGAGTTCTATCGTGAGGGACAGAGCATATTGGAATTAGGAGAACTTCCAGTTCTGCCTGCGCACGTAGTCAAGAAACGTTATTGTGGAGACATTGAATTCGGCAGCCACGTTAGGAATCTTTTGGTTATGGTCAGCAGTTCCAGGGCCCTTCTTAGTCTCCTCGGTCACGATAGTCGCTCTTTCCGCCTTCGCGTGCGCAATGATAAATGGGTCTGCCTCATTTACCTGGCCTTGTACCCATCCGGGGTGCGCTGATGCAATCTCCGCGACTGTCATGAGCTCGACGTCAGTTACTGGGCAGACAAACCCGGGAAGATTCTTTGCCCAGGTGTGGAGTTCGTCGCCGCCTCGGTGCACCTCGCGAAGGATTGCCTCACATATACAGCTATTTCCTGCTGCGACCGCACCTTCCAGTCGGTCCCACATAGCTGGGAAGATGTCTCGTGGATAGCGTCGAACGAGGCCGACAAGGATGTTTGTATCCAGGGTGAATTTCACCGCGCGCCGCCGGTACGGTAGTATTCTTGCAGCATTTGCTCGACAGTTGGAAGTCGCGCGTTTAGGAGATACGTGGCGTCAACAAGGTCGACCCGCCCGTCTTCAAGAGCTCCTGCAACAACGCCAATAAAGGTGCTTCCCAGGTCTCTGTAGCGAAGCTTCCATTGGGGCACGAAACCACTCTTCTTCTTGGTCGTTTCCCGCGCACGCTCCCAAGCATCATCGCTGGCCATTCTGACTTCCTCTAGGCTCGCGTCATCGATGAGCCCGAATCGGCGAAGTCTCACCGCCACGGCCAAAGTGCTCACGCGGAAATGTGCGGCAAGTTCTTCGATAAACGCTTTGACATCGGCATAATCACGCGCAAGCGTCAGGAACTCGTCGCGAGGCATCAGGAACTCAGCGGCGAAGTTGTTAGCCAGGGCTTCTTCAAAGACCCTGTCCTGTAGAGTGCATAGGCCGCTAGTACGATTTATCAGGTGCGCGACCTCATGGAACAATGTAAAGGTTTTCCCTGCTGGGCTGTCGGCTCCGTTAACCACAATTACAGGCAGATGCTCATGGTGTAAGGAAAACCCTCGAAAGCTTGTAAGGGAGATTCCCGTCGTCTGCAAGACTAGAAGGCCATGAGTTTCTAGAAGCAACCTCCAGTCGCTGAACACAGACGCGTTTGGGCCAGACTTAGGCACATAGTTCTGAGTCAATCCCAGCTCTTCTCGAAACTCCCTTGCTTGGCTGGCGAGGTTATCCCAACGAATCGGCCCCACTGGAAGACGGAGTACCTGCCTGTCGGCGAGTTCGAGCATAGCGTTGCGGTGCTGTTCAGCTCTGCGCATCTCTTTGGCCAAGTCGGATGTCAAAGTCTCGCCTGGGCGGCCACGAAAGTCGGCTGTCGCAGGCACATCCGGAACACTTGGAGGCGGCGCGAAGAAGAATCCTAGGGCACGGTCCAGCTTCTTTGCCATGAGCGTGAGCTGCCGAAACGTTGGAAGCGCGTCCCCACCCTCGAAGTCCACGATGCGCTCGGGCTTCACGTTCAGTGCCCTTGCTAGGTCCGATACGCTCACCTGGCCAACTTGTCTTGCCCACTTGAGGGCAACCGGGTTGATAGGCGCCCTGGCCGCCATCCTGCTACCCTCCATCCTCCGTCGGCTCTGCCCATCTTAGAGCAAGACACCGACCCTTCTGAGTCGAGGGGTGACCATCGAGCTTAGATGGGTTGCCCGGAGCCCATCTGGCGTCCGCACTTCGCCCGTCCAGTTGGTCTCTACCGCAGCTGCGAGTCGTCTCTTTTCTCATGACCTTGCGAGACAGCGCGCGTTTGTGTTGACCAAGGTGGAGGTTCCAGTCTCGGCGCGAGAGAAGCCGTCTCATATCCCCGTCTCAACAGATATTGATTCCAACTCGTGAGACGCACGGGTATTTGAGACAGGAGATTAGTGATGGCGATTCTTGGCTACGCGAGGGTTTCGACGTCCACCCAAGCCCGTGAGGGCTATTCGTTACAGGACCAAAAAGACCGCCTGAAGACAGCTGGAGCTACGAGAGTGTTTGATGATGCCCTGAGTGGCAAGGACCGTCAGAGGCCCGGATTGGAGGCTTTGTTGGGACATCTGCGCCCCGATGATGTCGTACTCTTAGTGAAGCTTGACAGACTGGGACGCTCGCTGTCCGACCTCTCAAGTTTATTGAGGGAAATTGAGGAAACTGGGGCGACTCTCCGAACCTTGGACGGCTTGGACACCGGCACGGCTCAAGGGAGACTGCTCTTTGGGGTCCTAGCTAGCATTGCAGAGTTTGAGAGGGAGATGATTCTGGAGCGGACAGCTATCGGCCGAGCCAGAGCTGCGGAGCTTGGGAAGACTGGGGGCAGACCGAGCGTCGTCAATGAGGCGCTGGTTCGCAGAGCAGCAGAGTTGCATGGCAATCCCTCCCTTACTGCGGGTGAGGCTGCCCGTGCTCTGGGGGTATCCCGAGCAACCTTCTATCGTCTGCTCAGGGCGTCTGGTGGCAAGCCAAATGATTGCCCCTTTGACTCCAGATGAGTGGCAGTGGAGTCCTTGGGTCCTGTGCCCAGGCCTGGACAATGCTGGGATGCTGGCTGCTCTTTTGCCGTGCAGATACTGAGGGGGCTTCTCCAGAGGAGGCCGAGCTGCCCCATGGCCTTACCCACCTCCGCCCTCCGTGATGCCGCCTGGCCGGACCATGCAGCCAGCCCAAAACCCCTGAAAGAACCTGGGGTTCTGGACCGGTTGTCACTGAGTGCAGGTCAGCGTTTGCGGTTCTGGTGGTGTTCCTTGTCCTTGTCCAAGCAGATGGTGATGCCGGTGCCGTCCATGCCTAAGATGTGCCATCGGGCGCCCCTAGTCAGCTCGCTGAAGTCTTTGAGAAACCTCAGTCCAGCTTCCCCGTAGAGCACCCAAGGAAACATCAAAGTTACCTCTGGTCTTCTTAGGTCCCCGGAGTTGCCGCCTTCAAGCTGCCCGGGGTCACACGGGATGGCCCTGGCCACCGCCGACCTAACCTCTTCCATCCAAACCATGACGCGGGCTTCGGCCTTACCAGCAGATACCCCCATGCCCCAGGCGAAGACCACCAGGACCAAGGTAATGAAGATGGTGGGGGTGGTGGCCCTGGTGGCTCCGGTGATGATGGCCAAGACCCAAGCCGCTCCTGCGCCGATAGCCCAAACTTTGCCTGAGGTTGTCTGCCTTGCCGCCAGGATGGCCCTGGGAAGGATGCTGAAAGCAGATACAGGAGTGAAGGTAACCCACTTCATAGTGGAGGCCGCCAGGGTGAAGCTCCAGAAGAGCGTGAAGAAGACCCAGCCGGGAAGGAAGGAACCGTTCTGGGTTGCGAGTTGCATGGCCACCGCCACCACCAGCCCGAGGAGCGCGAAGAGGATGAAAAAGAGGGCTACTAGCCGCCTCGTTCCCCGTCGCGGGTCCTCTCCGGTGGCTATGCCCGCCGCCAAACCGCCTGCGAATGCTCCCAATGACATGACTATCCCTTCAAGTATTGCCGCTTTAGAGCGGCATCCACGCTAGGATAGCACATGCTTGCCGCCCTAGAGCGGTAGAACGTGCCGCTTCAAGGCGTCAGACTTAGGGGATGCCTACTTCGCTCCCCTTGGATACCGAAACGTTGAGGAGAGTCATGGGGTTCCGGGAGCAGATGGGGAGGCGAATCCGCGAGAGACGGCTAGCGCTGGGGCTGAGCCAGGAGAGTCTCGCAGCAGCGGCGGGCTGGGGTCGCCATCACTTGTCGAGGGTCGAGCTGGGTCAGGTCTCCACCGCTGCCGAGCGGCTAATCACCATGGCCGAAGCGCTGGGCTGCTCCATCCACGAACTCGTGCCGGACCTCCCTGACCTTGAGGAGCGCACAGAGAGCGATTCTGAGTCTTCCTGAGCCCTGCCCCTGATGTTCTGCCTAGGATGAGCACTTTTTGAGAAATCTTCTCAGAAACTGCGAAAGTGACCCTGAATGGGGCCGGTAGAACCTGCCGCATCCCGGGGTGTTCCAGGATGCGATTTCAGGTATCGGGCTGGGGTGGCTACTTGCCCCTCGGGAAGTAGTTCAAAGCATCAATACCCTGCTTCTGATGCCACTCGACGGAACTCTGATTCAAAGGCCAGATTGAGGCTAGGTTGATGGGCTCATTCAAGTGCTCAACTCGGAATGCTTCTGGCATCCAGAGCTGGTTCATGGCATGTACTGCTCGAGCATGGGGTGTGGCATCCCTTGGCAGGGCATAGTCGGTTTCCCGGTCAGCCCTCCAAAGACTCCAAAGCGGTGCCATGCCCGCGTAATCTGCCAGCGCATCCGGGAGGGGCTCCTAAGGTGGCTCTGCGGGCCTGCCGAAAATGGCTCCGAGGAACTCCATCGCTTCCTTCTTTTGGCCTGCGCTCGGGTGGGTGTAGACCGCTTGGAGCGTGTTTCGCCTGTCGACCGCGTGACCCGTAATGGCCGAAATCACAACCGCCGGGAAGTTTCGACGGCCCAGCTCGGTGGCGCAGACATGTCGCAAGTCGTGTTCCCGCACCTGCTCGCCATCTCCATATTTTTCCAAGAGGCGCTTCCAGGCGGCATTAACATTCTGGCGGCGGAGCGGTCCCCCCTTGCTGCTGGCGTAAAGGTAGGTGCTCTGCTCAAAGAGCGGGGAAAACATCGCCCCAGATGGCCCCATGTTCGGCCGGTCCCAGCGCTGAGCATGGGCTTCCATCTTCCGCCGAAGCTCCCCAATGGTTCCGGCTTGCTCAGCCAGCTTCACGAGGTGGATAGCCCGCCGGAGATAGAGGGCATCCAAGTGAGGTGCTGACACCATCGGAAGGGGGAGTCTCCTGGGCTCAGAGTTCTTCTTGAGGGGCTGCAAGCTGAGGTCCTCAGCCAACTGCCTGTCAACCGTAATGACTGGCTGCGGTAGGCGGTTCTTCCCATGGCGCAACGCGGTCGCAATGGAGCAGTGACGGATGGCCAGTCTCTCCGAGGTTCTGAGGCCAAACCCCAGCAGAAAGCTTGTCAAGTAGGCCTTATAGGGGATTTCCTGCATCAGCAGGGTGATGAATCGCGCCGCCCCTTCCCTGGCCGCGAACTGCGCTCCAACGGCTTTGGACAGCTTCTTGGTGCGCTCGATGGACGCCATGGGGTCGATGACCAGCTTCCCCTCGGCCAACTGCTTGTGGAAGGCCTGCGCCAGGAGCCCTTCTATCGTGGTTAGCGGGGTGGTCCCAAGGAGAAGAGTACCGTCCTTCCCCTTCTTTGCCCGCAGTTGGTCGAGAAACCTTTCGATGTCTTTAGGGGAAATGGCATCCATCGGCATCTTGGCCAAGGCGCTAGGCATGATGTGGTTTCGGAGCAAACCCCGGTAGCGGGGGTACGTACCCCCGCTGAGCTTGCCAGCCTTGTGCCGGGTCTCGATGAGGGACTCCACGGCCTCTCCAAGGGGCTTCAGTACGCCCTGAGGTGTCGCGGAGTCCTTTGGTGCCAGAAGAACATCGATGAAGGAGGCTCCCAGCGCTGCCTCGGCACTGGCCCGCAGCTTGGCGGCTTCCTCCTGCTGACCAAGAGCCTCCAGCTTGAGCACCAACCGGGCCACAGCCATGGGGATGGTGGTGCCCTTGGCCTTGACCCTCGACCCCCCAGTGCCTCCGGGCCAGCTCGCTGCTCGAAAACTCCGCGTTCCTTGGGAAGTTTTTGGGCGTTCGATGGTGCAGGATAGCCCCCAGCTGCTCTTCCTTGGCATGGGACCATGGTAGACCCTGTTAGCCCCCTTTGTTAACCCCCCTACTGCCCATTACCCGATTCTCATAGTTCTCAAATATCCTTGTCAAAGCAGGTTCACGCCCTCACGAGTTCGAATCTCGTATCCTCCGCCACAAGAATCACATCATCCCGAGCCCCGGTGTCCGCACCGGGGCTCGGTCTTTCCCGGAGAATCGCCCGTCTTACCCAGGTTCACCGGCCTTCCCGCGACCCGCCGGCCCACCCGACCGCCCGGCTCGAACGCCAGCCTCAAGTTCGTCCGCCAGCCTTCCCACGCAAACGCCAGCCCTACGGCCGTCCGCCAGCACTACAGCGCAAGCATTCGACCACAAGACAAGCGCCACCCAGACCCCACCCCGGTTCGCCAGCCTTCCCGCACTCCACCAGCCCACCCGTAATCTGCTGGCCTTCCCGCGCAAACGCCAGCCCTACGGCCGTCCGCCAGCGCTACAGCGCAAGCGTCCGACCGCAAGACAAGCGTTCGGCAATTGGACAGGCGCTCGGCGTCACCCGCGTCCCTTGGACCATCCCGGGCGATCCGCGACCGCCAGGGCCGCGGGAACCATGGCCGCCACCATGTCGTCCAGCCAGGCGGGGATCGGTCCGGCACCCGACCCAAGGAAGGGACGCACCAGGCCGTAGGTGGTCTGCTGGACCGCGATCCGCACCAGTTCCAAGGGTTCCAGGGACCCGAAACGCCGCCGGGTCAAATCCGCCATCACCGCAACCACCTCATCGTTGAGCCCCCGGGCCGCCTCCCGCAGGTCGCCGGGGCAGGCGGCAAGCTCGTCGCCGCCGGCCTCCAGACGCGCCAGCACCTCCTCGTGACGGAAAAGCGTCAAGGACCTGGCCTCGCCGGGGTGCTCGCGACAGTAACGGGGAATGGCGACGGCGGCCGCGGCGAGCGCCTCCCCGGGATCCCCGGACGACCCGGCGGCGGCCAGGAAGTCGATCTGGAACCGCCTGATGCTGCGAACCCACAACGCCAGCAACAACACCTCGCGGTTCGCGAAGCGGTAATAGAGCGACCCGACCCTGGCCCCCACGGCGGCCGCGATGCCAGCCGTGGTGGCAGCCTTCCCGTCCCTGTCCACCACTACCAGCGCGGCGTCCAGCAGTGTCTCCTCGTTGAATTTCGACGGCCTACCCACGGCAGCAAGCGTACCTAATCCGTGCTAATTTTTGACTATGAAATCAAAAATCTTTCCTCTGGTCGGCTGGAGTCTCGTGATCATCGGAATCCTCCACAACCTCCTCGGCTTCTTCGCCGGTTGGCAGGTGCTGCTCGACGCGGCGGACGCGGGCCTGATCGGAGTCTGGGACGCCCCACCCACCCGGGGTCGGATCTTCTGGTTCCTGGTGACGGGATTCGCGTTGATCGCCATCGGCCTGCTAGCCACGCAACTGGAACGCTCAGGGGTGGCGATCCCGTGGTCCTTCATCGTGTTCTTCGGCCTGCTGACGCTGACCGGAGTGGTTCTCATGCCGGCCTCGGGTTTCTGGCTGTTGCTGTTCCCCGTGGCGGTGTGCCTCATACGCCGCCTCCGTCGCTGACCCCTCGGGACGCCCACCGCCCCGGTTTACCGGAGCACGGCACGCCCCGGCAAACCGGGAAACGCCTCCGGTTGCCCGTCCCGTAGGATGTCGGCGAAGGAGGCGAGATGGCGATCGAGGAGAACTTGGCACGACAACGACAGCTCTACGGGGAGCCGCTCGCCGACATCGCGGGACGCATCCGGGGCGACCTGGAACTGACCCAGGCGGGCCTGGCCCAGGTCCTGGGACTGTCGGCCCCCATGATGTCGCAGCTGCTGTCCGGACAGCGGGCCAAGATCGGCAACCCTGCCGTGCTGGGACGCCTGCAGGCGCTCGTCGAACTGTCCCAGCAGGCCCCGAAACTGACCACGGCACAGCGCACGGAACGTCTCCAGGAGATCCGGGAGGCCACACCCACGATCTCCACCTCCATGAACCCGGCCGCCCGGGAACTGCACAACGCGGCCCCCGCTGAGGAGTTGCTGCGACTCGCCGAGCTCACCACCGCCCCGGAACTCGCCCACCTGCTGAGGATCGCCGCCAAACATGGGTGAGGTCTTCGGAGGACGCTACGAGTTGATCGACCTGATCGGTGAGGGTGGCATGGGTGCCGTGTGGCGCGCCCGCGACCTGAAACTGAACCGGGTCGTGGCTGCCAAGGTGCTGCGGCAGTCGGATGCCTCGGCCCTGCTTCGTTTCGTCCGCGAACAGGGACTCAGGGTGAACCATCCGAACGTGATCGCCCCGCTCGGCTGGATCGGCGAGGACAACCAGGTGCTGTTCACCATGCGCATAGTCGCCGGAGGTTCACTCGCGACGCTGATCGGCGACCACGGCGCCCTGCCTCCCCGCTTCGCCGCCGAGATCCTGCGACAGCTCCTGTCCGGTCTCCAGGCCGTGCATGCCGCCCATTTGGTGCACCGCGACGTCAAACCGGCGAACATCCTCCTCGACGCCACCGGAACCGGACGCCCCCACGCCTACCTGACGGACTTCGGGATCGCCGTCGACCTCACCGGGCCACGCTTCACCGAAACCGGCATGGTTCACGGCACCCCCGGGTACCTGGCCCCCGAGCTGATGGCCCTCGGGGACGCAACCCCTGCGGTGGACATGTTCGCGGTCGGCATGGTGGGGGCATCAATGCTCACCGGCACCCGCCCCCGCGACATTGATTTTGAGGCGGGCGCCCCCGACGGCGTCCCCGAGAGCCTCTGGTCGCTGATCCGTGACCTCACCGCCCCCGACCCCGAGGCCCGGCCGGGCCCACCGGAGGCCCTGCGACACCTGGAGGCCCCGGAACTGGCCTGGCAGGACGGAGCCGCCGGGGACGTCGAGGTGTTCCAGCAACTGGAGCCGCTGGATTCCGAAAACCCGACGACGACCTCCCGCCGCCCCGGGATGCCCGGACCGATGTCCCCCCAGCATCCCGCCCCTTCCCCGGTGACGCCCGGAACCCAGCAACTGCCGTCCCAGCCGACCGATCAGCCCCGGCAGCCACCCTCAGCAATCTCACCGCCCCAGCAACAAACTCCCCCGACCGGCCCACTCCAATCCGCGCACACGTCCGTCCCGGCCCCGCCGCCGACACAGGCGCTGGAGACGCCCCCACCAGCAGATGTCCCCACCCCCGGGAAACGCGGGGGGAAACGTCGCGTCTCGGACCGAGTGCTGCTCGCCACCTCTGCACTGCTGCTCATCTGCGGGGTGATCCTGCTGGTCCTCTGGTACGTGCACTGAAAGAACCGACACGAAACGACGGTGGCTCCGGGCATTCCGGAACCACCGTCGTGAAGTTTCCCAGTCAGCTGCGGCGCCGCAGCAGCACGTAGGCCACGCCCCCGCCGCCGAGCACCACCAAGGCGCCGCCGGCCCCGAACAGCACCAGCTTGGTGGAATCCCCGAAAAGATTCCCCTGACCGGAATCGGTGCTGCTGGATTCACCCGGGGAAACCTCGCTCACCTGGACGTTACCGGACGGCCCGGTCGCCTCACCCGAGACATTGAGCGAGAACTTGACGTTCGCGGGCTGCCCTTTCAGGAACGCTTCATAGCCCAGCGCGACCGCGTAGTAGTAGTAGCCCTCCATCGCGAAACCCCGGCTGGAGTGGTGCATCTCGGGGGAATCCCACCGGTTCCGGTAGCGCACCTCCGGCACCTGATTGATGTGCGGGGCATTGTTGGAGTACGCGCCAGTCTTCCTCATGAAGAACATGGTTTCGTCGCTGGTTGCCGAATCCATCCGGCTGAAGTCCGGTGCGTAGACCGCGGAGGAGACGGCGACGTGGTTTGTCAGACCGGAATCCCTGATGACATCCGGAGAGAGTTCGAGACCGTCGAGGGCGAAGATCCCGCTCTGGCCATATTTGATGGGGGTCTTGAAGAAGGCCATCTCCCCGGGCACCAGCTCGACGCTGTAGGTGCCGGGAGCCACCTCGAGGGCGTCGTTGAAGCTGGCCCCACCGAGCACCGATGTGACGTTGTCCGTCGCGGGCGAACCGGCCCCCTCGGAATTGTTCGAGGGCACCTCCTGCACCCCGGTCGGAAGCTGACCGGCGTTCTCCACGGGCGCCTCCTCCATCACCCGGATCTCAATCGGTATCGCCCCACCGGAACCGGGCAGGCGCTCCACCTTGAAGTAGAACTCCTTGGCATCGGCGCAGGCCTGATCACTCGTTCCCTTGGACGCCGGGTTCCTGGGATCCGTGGGCAGCGCGACCAGCGTCTGCCCGACCACGACCCCGGTTTTGCCGCTGTCGAGACCGGTGCTGCTCTCGGATGCACACGTGTCATCGTCCATGGTCTTCAACGCCCAGATCCACGAGCCACGCTTGAGGGAGTCGAAGACGCTGGCGTTCGGCATGCGGGTGAGAACGTTCACGCGCAGCGTGGAACCGGGTTGGCTCCGCCTCACCTTGTAGTACTTCTCGGTTTTCTTGCTGGAGGCCACCGAGACGTCCGTGTACTGCCCGGGGGCCAGCATCGGCGCACCGGCGGGGATGTCCGCCCCCTGCACCGGGGTGCCCTCGACGGTGAAACCGCGCGCCGTGCGGGCGCCGAGCCGCTGGAGGCTAGAATCCAAGGACTTGGCATCCTTCGCGTCGTAATAGCTGCCACCGCCCGCCTCGGCCATGCACGCCAGCTGCTGGCGGGCCTTGTCCCCCACGCCGAAACCGACGGTGTCGATCTGGAGGCTCACACCGCCCGCGATCAGTTCACGGATCTCCTGGCAGGGATCGGGCGAGCAGGTCTCCTCCCCGTCGGAGACGAGAATGATGTGGCGCTTGCCGCTGTCGCCCAGGTCCTTCGCCCCTTCCTTAAGCGCGTACGCGATGGGGGTGTCACCCCGGGGCTGGAACTGGTTGATCGCGCTGGTCAGGCCCGCCTTGTCCATGGCGCCGACGGGATGGGCCAGTCGGGAGTCGGTGCAGGAACCCGGGGCGCCGTTGCCGTCGACGTCGGCGCCGTAGACCCTGAGCCCGACCTCGGCGTTCGAGGGCACGGAGTCGAGGGCGTGTATGAGGGCCTTCTTCGCGGCATCCATCTTGGTTCCGCCGGACGGGTCCGCGTCCTTCATCGACCCCGAGGAATCCAGCATCAGCAGGACCTTGGGTGCGGGTTCATCCGCGTGTGCGGCGGGCAGGACGGGACCACACACGGACACCAGCAGCAAGGCTCCGCAGGCCGCCGCCAGGCGATGGGATCGGTTCATCGGTCTACCTCCAATCTTTGCAACTGCGAATCTAAGGTTCGCTGTCGCAAATGTCAAACCCTGGGCGGACACGCTCCGCCCGACCGCCACCAACCCCGATCCAACCATCCGCCCGGACCACCATCCACACCCCCGGGGGGAACTCCTTGCCGCCTCGCCTCTGCGAAACGCGCACACCGGATGCACATCACCCACCGACTTCTCAACAGCCCAGAACGTTTTTCCAGGGCATCTCGGGCAAGCGAACCAAGCTTCTTTCACCCGAGAAGGCCAGTGACTTTCGACGACGCCACTAAAGCGGAGCTTTAAACTTTTGACAACCATCCAGTTCCATCGCCAAACTTCTAATATGACCGTACCGCTCAGGGCGCTGGAGACCAGCACCGGACCGCAAAACCAAAGGAAGACCATGTCGAGGATTGATCAGATCCATCAGAACCTGCAAAAGCTCGTCGCTCTAACCCCCGACCTCGAGGGCGCACTTCTCGTCACCCTCGACGGCCTGCCCATCGCTTCGGCCCTGGCCGGGGGTACCGACGAGGACCGCGTCGCCGCCATGGGTGCGGCCGCGCTGGCCACCGGCACCCGCGCCGTCAGCGAACTGAAACGCGGCGAGCTGGAGCAGGTCCTCGTGAAGGGCAGCGAAGGCTACATCGTCCACATCGCGGCCGGCCCCGAGGCCGTCCTGATCGGTATTTCGAACGGCTACGCGAAGCTCGGCATGATCCTCTTCGAGATGAAGGCGACTGCCAAGGACCTCGCTCGCGAACTCGCATGAAAACGTTGGAAGACATGACCTGCCCGGGGCAGGCCATGCAGTGGACCTACCACGACGGAAGCAGCCGTCAGGTGGTGGTCACCGATGTGGAGACCCGCTTCCCGACAGGCGAGTTGATCGTGTCACAGACCGACCGAGATGGTGTGATCACCACGTGCAACGAGGCGTTCGTCATCATGTCGGGATTCACCAAGGAAGAACTGATCGGGTCACCGCACTCTATCCTGCGCCACCCGGACATGCCCCGGGCCGCTTACGCGGACCTGTGGTCCACCGTCCAGCAGGGCAAGCGCTGGAGCGGATACGTGAAGAATCTCCGGGCTGACGGCGGCTACTATTGGGTCTACGCAACCGTGATCCCGAAGGTGCGCGACGGCGAGGTCGTCGGGCACACCTCCGTGCGACGCGAGCCGTCGCGGGACAAGGTGTCCGAAATGGAAAAGCTGTACACGGAAATGGTGAAGGCCGAGGGTCGATGAAATGACGTTGCAGTTCGCCATCAGTCCCGATGTGAACATCCAAAATGTCACGGACTGGTTCATTTTCAACACAAAGTTGCAGCGAATCACGGGCGAAGCCTTCCGCCCGACCTCCTACACGGATTTCGCGGACCTGCACGCCGCTTTCGAGGAGAACAGGGCGGACCTGGTCTATGCAAACGCAGCGGATACGGCATACCTCGTCCGGAACAAGGGATACCTTCCCGTCGCCTGGGCCAGTGGCATGGCGAAGGAAGCCATCGTGGCGGTTGCCGCCGACAGCGAGTTCCAGAAGGTCACGGATCTGACGGGTCCGCTGACCGCGGCGGCCACCGACGCCCCCGACGTCGAGAGGATCTGTCGCATTCTCCTGGAACCGGCAAACCTCAGTTACCCGGATATCGAGGTCTCTCTCAGACCCAATCCCGTGCTCGTCGCGAAAGCGGTCATGCAGGGTCAGGTGCCAGTCGGTTTCTTCCCGCAGGACGCCTACGATGAGTTGTCGTCGATGGTGAAGAGGCAGCTCCGGGAACTGATCCGTAGCCGCATCTACGTGGTGCACAGCAGCCTCCTCGCCAGCCCCGGAATCGCCGATCTCGTGGAGCCGATCTGGCATGGCCTGGAGCAGATGAGCGCCGATCCCGCCAATGCGGAGTTGCTCACCGCGCTGGGAGCCCCCCACGGCTGGGAGCGTCTGGGGCAGGAGGACACCGAGTTCATGATCGACCTCATGGGTGCACTGGCCCAGGAGGGATCCCCGAACCGGTAGCCACCAACAGCAACACCGCGGAGAAGCCCACGTACAGCGCCTCGGCCCCTCAGGGCCCGGGGCGCTGTGCTTTTGCAGTGCTTCTGTTCCTGACCTCGGCCGTGTCTTACGGGCGTTTCTCCGGTTGGGCAGCCCTCAACCGCCCTGTCTGCCTTTTTCGGTCAAATCCGGGTTGAGTGCCGTGCAACCGGGGGTTTCCGGTCGGCACCGACGACGCGCGGCGACACCCGGAAACACCGCGCGTGTGTTCAACCTGAAAAGGCTGTTCCCCGCGGGCCCTCGCGTGGCAGGGTACGTGGTATCGCCGATCCCACCGGGGCAACGAGAGCCAGGAGAAGACCATGTCTCAGCACTTCCGCCGTCGTCCGAATCTGTTTGCCGTCGCAGCACTGGCCGGAGGTCTACTGGTCGGCTGCTATCCACCGCTCGCCCCGGTTCCCGAAGCCACGATGACCACCTCAACGACGGCATCCGAGTCACCGAGCCCAACACCATCGCCAACCCCGGCTCCCAGCCCTGCCCGGACTCCGGTGCAGATTCCCGGCGCCTACCCGGGGGCAGGTGGCCCACGTCCCGAGAATGCAACCCCGGTCACCGCCGTCCATCAGGATGTGGCGACGATAATCAACCCAGCGGAGAACATCGGCTGCGACTTCTCCGACCAGCACTCGTACGTCGGTTGCGGGATCGACAGTTACGTCACGGACATGCCTTATGGTCGCGATCACGCAGGACCGAAATGGTGGGTGGAGATGTCCACGAGCGCTTCTCCCGGCCTGGAGGAGCCCACGATCAAGTCCAAGAACAAGGCCCCCGCTTTCCAAAGACCGGAAACTCCCCCACAGGTGGTGCCGTACGGCACCGTCGTCTACCACGGCGACTACACGTGCGCATCCGAGCTGGCCGGCATGACCTGTTGGAACACGATCACCGGCCACGGCGCGTTCATGAGCAGCACGAACACGACGACGTTCTAGGTGTGATGTCCGGGCACGTTGACCGGGTCGGTGCAATGAATCTGTTTGAGGTGTGGATCGGGGAAGGCCTCCCGCAGTGGAGCGGAGCTGTCTAGGGAACCAGCACCACAACAAGAGGTCTTCCGGTGGCCCACGCCACCCATGCCACGCTGTCCCCACGCCCCGAGCTCGCTCGGTTGATCGTCGACCACCACAGGCCCCGCCCGTCACCAGGCCGAACAATCTCGCTGGACATCACACCTGGTCGCGTCTCACAGTGGGGAATCTTTTCACCTTCCGCCCAGCGGTACCCCATCCGGACTACGCTTCCCAGCGATGCCGGTTCGCCGCTGATGAGCCGGAACAAAGTGGTGTTCCGACCACCTCTATCGCTGTACCCGCTTCCGTCCAACTCGAGAACAAGGAGTCGCGATGTCAAACAGCGCACAAGTCTCCGCCAAGGCGAGTTCGCTCGTCATCCGCAGCGCCATTGTCGCCGCCGTTGGCGGCCTGATCTTCGGTTTCGACACCGCTGTCATCTCCGGAGCCAACGCTGCGCTCAAGGTCCAGTTCAACCTCGACGACGGGGGCCTCGGCGCCACCGTCGCCATCGCCACCGTCGGCACCATCGTCGGCGCGCTCATCGGTGGTCGCTCCGCCGACTACTTCGGCCGCCGCAAGCTGCTGTTCTTCATCGGCATCCTGTACATACTCGGCGCCCTCGGAACGGCCTTGGCGCCCAGCCACCTGGTGCTCATGATCTTCCGGTTCGTCGGCGGCCTCGGCGTCGGCCTGTCGTCGGTGTGTGCGCCGATCTACACCGCGGAGATCGCCCCGGCGAAGGTCCGAGGCCGACTCGTCGGCCTCGTCCAGTTCAACATCGTCCTCGGCATCCTCGTGGCCTATCTGTCGAACTACATCGTCGCTCAGATCGTCCACGACCCGCAGATCGCGTGGCGTTGGATGCTCGGCGTGATGGTCGTCCCGTCGGTGCTGTTCCTCGTGTTCCTGGTGGCCGTTCCCGAAACGCCACGCTGGCTCATGGCCAAAGGCCACGAGGAGAAAGCGATCGCCATCAGCCGTCGCCTCTGCAACACCGTCGAGGAGTCCGACGAGCAGATCCAGGAGATCCGCGACCAGCTCGCCTCCGCCGGGTCGCAGGCCACCTTGAGCCAGTTCTTCACGCGCCGCTACTTCAAGGTCATCGCCTTGGCGTTCTTCATCGCCATGTTCAACCAGCTCTCCGGCATCAACGCGATCCTGTACTACGCCCCCGAGGTCATGAAGCAGGCGGGTGCCGACGACAACGCGGCCCTGCTCATGTCCGTCGCCGTCGGCCTGATGAACCTGATCGCGACAATGGCCGCCTTGACCGTCATCGACCGCATCGGTCGTCGCTCCCTCATGATCGTCGGCTCCATCGGCTACCTGGTCTCGATGGGCTTCCTGACCGCTGTCATGTTCATGTTCCAGGGTCACTTCAACTCGACCTCGTCGACGCTGGTGCTGGTCGGCCTCCTGGTGTTCATCGCGGCGCATGCCTTCGGTCAAGGGTCGGTGATCTGGGTGTTCATCTCCGAGATCTTCCCGACGCGCGTGCGCGGCCTCGGTCAGTCCCTCGGCTCGCTGACCCACTGGGTATTCGCCGCGATCACGACCTACGCGTTCCCGCCGATCATCGGCGCTTGGGGTGGCGGCTGGGCGTTCTCCATCTTCCTGGTCTGCATGTTCGGTCAACTCGTCTGGGTGCTGACTAAGATGCCGGAAACCAAGGGCATCCCACTCGAGGAGATGGAAGACAAACTCGGCCTCAACAAGTAGCCGACCGACAAGGAGGTCCCCATGACTCAACCCAAGCCCGTCCTCTGCCTCGGCGAGGCGCTCATCGACGTCGTCATCCGCGACGACACCAGGAGTGAGCACGTCGGCGGCAGCCCCCTCAACGTCGCCTGCGTAATCACCAGCCTCGGCCGGCCCGCCCTGATCGGGGCCTGGTGGGGTCGCGACGACCACGGCAAACTGATCGAGGACTACGCCGCCGACCACGGCGTCGGGATCGTGCCCGGCAGCGACGGAGCCGCCAAGACATCGCTCGCGTACGCCCGCCTCAACGATGCCGGCAGCGCCGAGTACGAGTTCGACCTGTCGTGGGAGGTACCGCCGCTGCCCGCCCCGGAGGCGATCGCCCACCTCCACACCGGCAGCCTCGCCGCGACCCTTGAACCCGGCGGCACCCAGGTCCTGGAGGCGGCCCGCGCAATGTCTCAGGTCGGCACTGTCTCCTACGACCCCAACGCTCGTCCAGCGATCATGGAGTCCCCCGACAAGTCGCGCGGGCGCGTCGAGGAGCTCGTTGCGCTGGCCGATGTTGTCAAGGTCTCCGACGAGGACCTCGAGTGGCTGTACGGCAAGAGCACCCCCGTCGAGGAGGTCATGCGGCAGTGGTTGAAGCTCGGTCCGAGCCTGGTCATCGTCACCCGCGGCCCGTGGGGCATCTACGTCAAGCTCGCCTCCGCGCGCGACATGCTGGTGATCGACCCTCTCACCACTGACGTCGTCGACACCGTCGGCGCTGGCGACTCGTTCATGGGTGGCCTCATCTCGGGCCTGCTCGACGCAGACCTGCTCGGTAGCCGTGAGGCCAAGGTCCGGCTCCGGTCCGCAGGCTGGGACGACATCATGCCGGCGCTGCACCGGGCGACGATCACGTCGGGCCTGACAGTCCAGCGCGCAGGTGCCTACGCACCGACCCACGAGGAGGTCGCTGCGGTCAAGGCCAAGGACCTGCGTCTGGCCTGACCCAGCGTCGACGGCGAGATCGTCCAGTCCTCGTCCTTCTCGGACTGGACGATCTCGCCGTCGGCGTTTTTCTTTGCCCACTTCTCGCGGCCCCGCTGCACGATCAGCTGATCAGCGGGCTTGATGACCGACGGGCCCTGCCGTCGTAGTCGTGGAAGTCGAGGAACAGGCGCAGGGTGTGGAGGAACTCGTCGTGCAGCACCAGGTCATCCAGCGACACCCGGCCCGCCTCAAGATCGGTCCAGTGCCGAGCGGCCAGCCACGCTCGGCACCCTCCACCATGGCGTCCTCCCGCTCGGATTCGTCTATCGTTGGCCAGCCTTTGGTAGCGCCTGGATAGCGGTGATGGCTCGTTGCAGGGACGGGCAGCTCTGAGCGGCGGCAGAAACGTTCCAGTGGCGGGATGCGAACTCGGTCAGGTGCTCCACGAACAGCGGGCCTGGGTGCGCTTGCCCGTGCACAACCTCTTCCCGGATGTCGCGGCTGCGGCTGCGCTGGCAGAGGTGAAGGAGCGTCTGCTTGGCGTGTGCTTTGGCTTCGGGATCAACGGGAACCGTGTCGGACGAAACCGCGAAATAGCGGCTGAATCCGAGTCTGTCTGCCATCAGCCATGCCTCGGTCATGGTGTGCACGATCCTCAAGGCGAACAACGGGTTATCTGGGATGCCTGTCAGCAGTCTTTGGCGCAGGCTCACGGGGCACTGGTTGTCCGAATCCCGGAACACCACCCAGGGCTGGTCGCGGGCGGCCCTCGAATAGTTGGCCAGCTTTGAGTCAAGCTTGGTCTTTCCCCGGGTCACGGTCACATGGAGCACTTGCCTTCCAGCAAACTCCGCCACTCGCCTCGCGGCTGCTTTGTCGGACTCGCCCTCCACCACGACGTGCATGGCTACCGCCGCGCGGCCTTGATGAGGCCGGTCAGGTCGCCTGGGTTGATCAGCTCCGCCACCACTTCGGACAGGGGAAGGTCGGCGCTGATCTGAGCTTCTACCTCGGCGATCTCGGAGAGCTGGTTGGCGACCGTGGCGTCGCTGGTCACCTGCAGTACCAGAACTTCCCCTGGGCGAATGCCTTCGTCGTCGAGCAGCTCCGGGGAGTGGGTCGAGAGGATCACCTGCATGCTGGTCCCGCGCTGGGCCATCGCCAGCAGCGAGGCCAGCTTCTGCACGACAGCCGCGTTGAGCGAGAGTTCCGGCTCTTCCAGGAGCAGCACTCCGCCGTTGGCAGGAGAGCTGATGATGGTCCACAGGAGTCCGATCAGGCGCAAGGTACCGTCAGAGAAGTCGGTTTCGTTCTGCTCCGACGGATTCCTGCGCCAGTTACGGTATCCGGCAATCAGGTGTGGCTGTCCCGCCTTGTCCACCTCCAGCCGCAGCGTTTCGAATCCTGGAACCGCCGACTGCAGGGCCCGCTCGATGCGCCGGAACCACGCCTGTCTGGTGCGGACCGGCGTCGCGTTCATGTCCGCGATCATGGAACTGCCGAATGCTCGAGGGCTCGCCCCGCCCGCTTGGGGGTAACGGATCATCTGGGGCACCAAGTGGAAGTAATTGACCTTGGCGAAGTACTCGGCGATGGGCCGGAACTCCCGGTTGGCGGAGATCTGTTCCAGATGCGTCTGGGTGAGCTGATCTGGGTCCCAATCATCGTTGGCGTCCGGGCGGGACAGCAACTCGCTGCCGTTGCGGGTGACGATCTCGCGAACGACGATGGGGTGGTTGTGCCCGCCCTTCTTCCCCTTGATCGCCAACTCGTAGCGCCATTCATCTTCCCCGTCGCGCAGATCAACCATGATGGCAAGTTCGCCCTTGTGGTTGTTTCGGGCGAACAGGCAACGTGCCCTTGACAAGCCACCGCGCGCTTCAAGGGCCGCCGCCAAACCACCGCCTTTCCGGGAGATATCGCCCAGGAAGCGGAAGAGATCAAGCAGATTCGACTTACCCGCTGCGTTTGGTCCGACAATCAGCAGGCGATCCGCCACTGCGACGTCGAGGTTCTTGAAATTACGCCAGTTGTGGGCAGTGACATGGGTGATCTGCATGGTTCAGTCCTTCCAGTGCACGTATCGTCTCATTGACTGCTCCCGAGTCCTCACGGAACCTTTGCCCGGGAAATAGTAGCTGTGACACGCTGTCTGAAGGGATTTGCTGCGCCACAGCAGCTCGGCCGACCGTTCCATCATGTCGCCCTCCCACTCGGACTCGCCGGTCCTTGGCCTTCCTCCTTTGGGCACGGCGCCAAACCGGGTTTGCGGCGCCGGAGAGCCGACAGCCCGATGACCTCTGTTGCTGGAGCATCATGTGGTTCTGGGTCGAGCTGCATCCAGTAGCGCACCAGGTGGGGGCGCCGGCCAGCGCATTCCTCTGGTGAGGGGGTTGTGGCCCAGGTTTCGAGGGTTGGCAGCTGGTTGAGCCGGCCTGCTCGCTCTGCGAGCTGGTCGTGTCGAAACCCCTGGTGGTCGTGTCTTGGGAATTGCGTCGGGCTCTGGTGGTTTCGCGGTGGGCTGCTCCTTCGTCGCAGTCCGGTTCAACCAGCTTCGGGGAGGTTGTGAATGAGCCTCCACTATTTACGGGACACGCCACTAGGATGCTCCGGTGCCACGTTCTCGCCACAGCAGTTCGGATGCCGTCTCACTGGCCTGGAGCCCAGACGGGAAACGGATCGCGGTGGGTTCCGGGCAGGGCCTTTACATCCGGGATGCGACCGCCGGAAAGCTTCTCGCCCCGGAACCGGTGTGGTCACTGGCCTGGCACCCCGATGGCAGCCGCGTGGTCACGGGGTCCTGGCAAGGCGCTGCCCGGGTCTGGGAAATCGCTTCGGGAAAGCTGCTCACCGCTCTGGATTCCAGCGATGCCACCCGCGCGGTGGCCTGGAGCCCCACCGGCACCAGGATCGCGACCGCAGGGGCGCCGCAGGAGGTGCATCTGTGGGATGCCTGCACCGGAACCCGCGCTGGTGGGCTCGGCACCAGCCACTGGAAAGGCATCCTGGCCCTTGCGTGGAGTCCAGGCGGTGACCGCCTGGCCACCGCGGGAGATGTCACCACCCAGGTCCTTGATGTCGCGACCGGCCGGGCGCTGCGGGTCCTGGAACACGGAGCCCACGTCTGCGCCGTGACCTGGAGCCCCGACGGGAAACACCTGTTGACCACCACCGACGAAAACTGCCTGGCGAGCCTCTGGGATGCTGGAACGGGTGAGCTGTTGCGGACCTTCGGCTATCGGGAGCCGGTCGAGGACTGGTACCCGTTTCCCTGGGATGCCTCCTGGAGCCCCGGCGGGAAGCGGATCCTGACCGCTCCCAGTCTCGAAGGTGTCCGGGTCTGGGAGGCCACCTCCGGGAAACTGATCCGCGCCCTCCAGGACCCGGGGGTCGAGGCCGTGGGTTGGGGTCCCGGAAGAAACCTCGTGGCCAGCACCACCGGCCGGGCGATCCGCTTCTGGGACACGGAAACCTGGGAGTGTTCCGCGAAGGTCCCGCTCACCGGCTCCCGCACCGCCCCGATGTGATGTCGTCGCCGGTCTTCACACGCCGGCTACCGCATTCTCTTCCCGAGGGTTTTCACCCGCTTGCCCACGTTGGCCGTTCCCGAACGCCCGGTTGCCGCGCACCGCGCGGATCTTCTCAGCTCGTCAGGGTCTGAGCGGTCACGAATCGAGGCGGCACCTCGTCGGCCAACCACACCTTGTCGTTGCCCTTGTAGAAGGGGATGCCGGCGGCGTGCGCCGCTGCGGCGTCGATGTGCAGGATGACCGGGCGCGACGCGTGCCGCGACCCCACCGCCCACGCCATCTCGACATCCGTGGACAGATGCACGAACTGCCGAGACATGGGCAGCAGCCCCTCGTGCATCACGCGTTCCAGATTGTCCGGGGAGGTGCCGTGGTAGAGCAGGTCGGGCGGGGTGGTGGGGGTTCGTTCGATGCGTTCGGGCAGGGAGTGCCCGTAGATCGCCCGGATCCGGCCGTCGCGGATCTCGTGTCGCTGTTTACTGGCCGCCGCCAGGGTCTCCTCAATGTCGGCGACTCCCACCGACTCCCAGCCCGGTCTGCTCCGCAGCGCCGCGACGACCTCCCCGAGACCCACCCAACCCTCGGGGTCGAGTTCCAGCCCGTAGCGACCGGGGTCGTGCCGCAGGGCGTGGGAGAGCACGCGGCTGAGTTCGGTGGATGGTTTCTTCATCAATGACTCCCGGGTGGTTCCTCGGCGACGACCCCGTCACCGCGCAGGAAGCATGCCACACCACTTCAAAGAGCGCGAGCCCGCCTCAGGGCCGCTTTCGCGATGCCGGGGAACCGGCCCTCCGGAATCCCAGCGACCCGTAGAGGCGGTGGGCCGCATCCGAGGTCCCCTCCCCCACCCGCAGGGACAGCTGGGCATCGCCCGCATTCCGGCAGGCGAGCATCGCGCCGGTCATCAGGGCCCGCCCGATTCCCCGGCCACGGAGTTGCGGATCGACGAACAGGTCGATGATGAAGGGCCCTTCGAGTCCCTCGTCCCAGATGGAACGCTCCACCGTCAGCACGGCCCCTGCGGGCCGGCCACCGGCCTCGGCCACGAGGCTGGCCCCGGGACGGAGAACACCGTAGTCGCCCTCAAAGGTAGCGGCGATCTCCGAAAGGGCCTCGGCGTGACTCCCGGCCCCGATCCCCGGGGGATAGCTGATCAGGTAGAGCCGGGCCAGCGGTTCGAGATCGTCGGTTCTGATGATCCGCGGCAACGGTTCGGGGAGGACACGGGCCGGTAGGAGGGACAGATCAGCGGTGAGCAGGTCGGAGGGCATGACGGAATCCATTTCGTGACGGGACTGGCCGGGTGGGTTGGTGGACGGTGTCAGAAACGGATCACGCCCACGAGTCTAGGCCAGCATCGGGAGCGGGGCCACCATGCCCTGGCCGCGCTACGGACATCATCTGGATCTGTGCGCGCCCGGGGGAAAGACACGATCTGCCGGAACGGCCGCGGCAACAGGGTCCCGTTGAAGAAGGTTCCGCGAACGATGACCCTCCGCCGCGGCCATCCGGTGGTGGCCCGGGGCGCGCACAACAACCCTGCGCAGTGGCGCCGGATCAGCGTCGATTTCTCTTTGCAGTGGGAGGATTTCATCATGCATCCCGTCGACCCACTGATCCTGGACGAATCACCTGAGCGGGCCGGGGCCATCGCCGTCATCGACGCCCCGGGGCTCGTCACGGCCGCCCTGGAACGCAGCGGCGATGTGAGGGTTTGGTGCGACGACCTGCGTGACGCGCAGGCCGTGTCCGAGATCGATCCCGGCCTGCTCGTCTCCCATCCTGGTGAGCTGCGCGGGGTGGATCTGGTGTGGGGGCATCTGCCGAAATCCCTGGCTGCTTTGGACGAGCACTGCGCCAGCGTCCAGGGCGCCCCGGATGTGATGTTCCTCAGCGGGGCGAGGGTCAAGCACATGAACCGCTCCATGAACCAGGTGCTGGCCCGCCACTTCACGGCCGTCAACGCCAGCCTCGGGCGTTCCAAGTGCCGCGTGCTGCGGGCCTGGGGACCGAACCAGCTCGAAACCGAATGGCCCAAGGCCCGCCGTCATCCGGACCTCGGTCTGGTCCTCGTCGCGCACGGCGCCACCTTCAACGGCAACCGGATCGACGACGGCACCCGGCTCCTCCTGGATCACCTGGATCCCGGGGAAGGAACCGCGCTGGACCTGGGGTGCGGCAACGGGGTGATCGCCGCGGTCCTGGCCCGCCGGGGACTCGAGACAACCGCGATCGATGTCTCCTGGTCGGCGGTGGCTGCCACCCGCGCCACCGCTCAGGCCAATGGTCTCGACATCGACGTCCGCTGGGCCGACGGCCTGTCCGGTTTCCCCGACCACAGCTTCGACATGATCGCCACCAATCCCCCGTTCCACCGGGGGCACGCCAAGGAGTCGGCACCCACCCTGCGGATGTTCGACGAGGCCGCCCGGGTGCTGCGTCCCGGCGGGCAGCTCTGGTGCGTGTTCAACTCCCATCTGCCGTGGCGCAGAGAGCTCGCCACCCGGATTGGTCGGACCAGGGTCGTAGCCCAGGACCGGAACTATCAACTGACGTTTACAAACCTGTGACCTGCCCACAGGAAGCGCGCACACAACACACAGGTAACGCACAGATTCCCGGAGTTCTCTATTTCCTGTAGCCAACGAAGCGAACAGGAGAGCCTCATGACGAACCAGGAGAACAACCACCCGGCCCACAACACCCAGGAGAGTCTGCCCGGGAATCCCTTCCGGAACGCAGCCGGCTCCCAACAGCCCGCTTCGCAGCCCGGCCAGGCCAATCCCCAAACCGGCCAGACCGACCAGGCCAACCCCCAAACCGGTCAGGCGGCCTCCGGGCCCGAGCAGCCCGGCCAGGGCACCCCCACCTTCCAGCCCGCGGGAGCCCCCATGCCCCAAGGTCCTCAAGGACCCCAGGCCGTTCAAGGCCCCCACATGGTCCAGAACCCCCAGGCGGGCCAAGGACCTGCCCCCGCCGCACCCCAACTCCCCTCCGGTGCGAACCAAGCGGCAGGGCCCTACTCCAACTCGGCCCCGGCACAGGCGCAGACCGCGACCGCGACGAAGAAACCCCGGAAGACCCGGAAGACCTTGGCGGCCTTCGTCGCCGTCGCCCTGCTGTCGGCCGGGGTGGGTGGGGGCAGCGCGATCGCCGCGAACCACTACCTGAACAGCAGCTCCAGCGGCTTTTCGACGGCCACCACCACCCAGGTGACGCAGGCCTCCGCGAACAGCCCCGACTGGACCGCGACGGCGGCCGCCATCAAGGACGCCGTGGTGGCGATCAGGGTCGAGGGCAGCAACAAACAAGGACAGGGTTCCGGCGTGATCATCGACGCCAAGGGCCACATCGTGACCAACAACCACGTGGTCTCCGGCGCGGGACAGGGCGCCAAGCTCAGCGTCACCATCGGCGACAAGACCTACACGGCCAAGGTCGTCGGCACCGATCCCTCCACCGACCTGGCCGTGCTGAAACTCGAGAACCCGCCGTCGAACCTGACGGTCGCGTCCTGGGGGGATTCCTCCAAGCTCAAGGTGGGGCAACCGGTGATGGCGGTCGGCAACCCGCTGGGGTTGTCCGACACCGTGACCACCGGCATCGTCTCCGCCCTGAACCGGCCCGTCACGACCCAAGCGGTCAACGACAACAACGTCGACGACACCAATTTCAACAGCCAACGGGACAGCGACGTGGTGGTCACCTCCGCAATCCAGACCAACGCCGCCATCAACCCCGGCAACTCCGGTGGTGCGCTGGTGGATTCGTCCGGTGCGCTGGTGGGCATCACATCCTCCATCGCGTCGCTGGCTTCCAACGGTTCGTCCTCCGGCCAGTCCGGCAACATCGGGATCGGTTTCGCGATCCCGTCGGCCCAGGTCAAGTCCGTGGTGGAGCAACTCATCGCCAACGGCACCGTCAAGCACCCGCAACTGGGAATCCGGGCCAGCAACGGCACCTCCGGCACCCAGCTCGGCGCCAAGGTGGAGGACGTCACCCAGGGTTCTGCAGCCGCACAAGCGGGGCTGCAGAAGGGTGATCTCATCACTGCGATCGACGGCACCCCTGTGGTCGGTTCCGAATCCCTCGTGGCGCAGGTGCGCAGCTACGAGGTGGGGAAGAAGGTGACCCTGAAGGTACTCCGAGGCAGCGAAACCCTTGAACTGAAAGTGACCCTTGGAACTGCGAACTGAGAGGTCTTCCGACAATCGCTGCCGAGCCGGCGCCGTGGTCTCCCGCCTCACTCCGGGAGGCCACGGCGCCGGCCAGTATTTCCCGGTGACGTGACCGACGCATCCGCGGCATGGCCTAGGCTCGTCGCATGACTACCGCGCTGGGACACCTTGTCGTGGAGGGGCTGGGATCGATTCGACACGTCGAACTGGACCTGAGCACCGACGTCACGGTGCTCATCGGGGCCAACGGATCGGGCAAGTCGAATCTCGTCAGCGCCCTGGAGTTGGTGTCGCGCATCTGGGATGACTCCTTCCAGGAGTACCTGCGCCGCCGCGGGGGCGTGGACAATCTCCTCTTCGAGGGTGAACAGACCAGGGCGGATCGCATTCTCATCACCCTCATGTCCGGGTTCGATGAGCGGGACACCCGGAATGGTTACCGGGTGGCGCTCCGCCCCGACGAGGTGACCGGTTCGGGTCTGGCGGAGCTGCACGAATGGTTGCTCTTCCAGGCGGGACACGAGCGGCACCGCCCTTACGAGAAGAACCTGGGTTTCGGTTCCCGGAGCCGGGTTCGTGACATCACCGAGTCGGAGGATTCCGGGAAACTGCCGAACTTCGCCAGGTACGTGCGTCCCATCCTGGAGGGTTGTCGCGTTTTCCACTTCGACGACGTCTCCGGTCACGCACCCGTGAAGGGATGGTCGACGGTCGGCGACGACCTGGCCCTGCGTTCCGATGCGGAGAACATCGCCGCCTACCTCCACAGGGTCAGCCGGGAACACCCCGGGCACTACAAGCGGATCGTGGCTGCCATCCGGCGCGTCACGCCTTTCTTCGACGATTTCGTTCTCAGACCCGATCCCTCGGAACGAATCCGGCTGCGTTGGAAGCAGCGGGGCCTGGACCGCACCTTCCTGGCACGTGAGGCCAGCGATGGCACGCTGCGTTTCATCTGCCTGGCCACCTTGTTGCTGGGGCCGGACCTTCCCGCGACGGTGGTCCTGGACGAGCCCGAGCTCGGGCTTCACCCGGCAGCGATCGACCTGCTCGCGGAGATGGCCCGCGTCGCGGGACGCAACGGCCACAGGGTCCTCCTGGCCACCCAGTCGGTGCCGCTGGTGTCCCACTTCGATCTGGGCGAGATCGTCGTCCTCGACAGGGTCGACGGCGCCACGGAGGCCTCACGTCCCGACGAGGCGTTCCTCGCGGCTTTCCTGGAGAACTACTCCACGGGCAACCTGTGGGAGATGAATCTCCTCGGGGGACGCCCCACGAAAGAGGGGCGAATCCTGTGAAACAGGTCTTCATTCTCGTCGAGGGCCAGACGGAGGAGGTCATCGTCAATGACGTGCTCATCCCGCCTGCCCGGGCCCGCGGTTTCGTGCTCACGCCTACCGTGGTCATCACCTCGGCCACTCCCACCGGCGCTCATCGCGGAGGCGGGGGTTGGAGGCAGTACGACATCAGGCTCCGCAGCCTGCTCGGGGCGAGCCATGTCCACCGGATCGGTCTCCTCATCGACTACTACCAGTACCCTCAGGGAGCTCCGGGATACGGAATCGGGGGAAGCGGCACCCAGCGCCAGCGGGATCTCATGCACGCCCTGCGCACCCACTACCTTGATTCCCGGTTCCGCCCCCTCGTCGTGCTGCATGAGATCGAGGCGCTCGTTCTGGCTGCCATCGACGCCGGGCAGGGCGATGATCTGCTTCCCGCCAAGGGAATCGCAGGTCTTCGGCGCGACATCACCCGGGCCGGCGGGCCCGAACAGGTTGACCACGGCCCTGCCACCTCGCCATCGAAGCGGCTCGGGAAGGTGGACCCGAACTACATCAAGACCGTCACCGGCCCTTTGCTGATCGCCGAAGCGGGGCTCGGCGCGATCCTGAACCGCTGCCCTACGTTCGCTGCCTGGTGGCAGGATCTGCTGTCCTGACCCTGAAAACCGGTTGAGCCGGGTCGCGATCACCCCTCTCCGAAGATGGTTGAGCCGGGGAGCGAGGAACGAGCGACCCGAGTCGAAACCACCCCTTTGAAGTTGGTTGGGCCAGCTCGTGAGCGAAGCGAACGGCTTAGTCAAAACCACTACCGGCACCCAACGGGTAGAACCCGACCCCAAGTCCCCGGACACCCTCACCACGGTTTCGACACGCCCTACTCGCTGACGCTCGCAGGCCGGCTCAACCGGCTTGGGAATGAGATGGTCTCGACGTACCCCGCTCGCCTGCTCGTGAGGCTCGGCTCAACCGGCTTCGGGGCGAAACGGCCCGTCTCGCTTTGATTCGGATACCCTCGACGCCATGCGCGCCCGCTTGATCGCCCTGAACCCGGAGCCCGTCGACCTGCCCTTCGACGCTGCCTGGCAGCCGCGGCCCTTCGGTCACGTCGCCAGTACCGTCGTCGAGACTGACGATCCGGAACAGCTGCGCCTGCGACTCCTGGAGGTCGCCTCGGGCGGGGTGGTAACGGGTCCTCTCGCCGAGCAGCCGGCGCGCCTGGTGATGATGGACGTGGACTCCACCCTGACCACGACCGAGGCCATCGACCTGCTGGCGGAGCACGCCGGCACCGGGGAGCTCGTCGCCTCGATCACGGAACGGGCGATGCGCGGTGAGTTGGATTTCGCGGAGTCGCTGCGGGAGCGGGTCGCGACGCTGCAGGGCCTGCCGGTCCGGGTCTTCGACGAGGTCCTGCCCCGCATCACCTTGTCGCCGGGAGCGCGGGAGCTCGTCGCCGCTCTCCACGGGGCCGGGGTGAGGGTGGGGGTCACCTCGGGTGGGTTCACCGCGCTCGTGGCTCCCCTGGCCGAGGAGCTGGGGCTCGATTTCTTCAACGCCAACGAGCTGGAGATTCGTGACAAGGCGCTCACGGGCCGGGTGATCGGAACGGTGGTGGATCGCGACCAGAAGGCCCGCGACCTCACCCGGTTCGCCGCGACGGCGGAGGTTCCGTTGGAGCACGCGGTGGCGGTGGGCGACGGCGCCAACGACCTGGGCATGCTCGCCGCGGCCGGGCTCGGTGTGGCCTACCGGGCAAAACCCGTGACCGCCGCCCGGGCCGATGCGGTGATCAACTTCCCCCGGCTCGACGCGGTGACGGCCCTGGCCCTGCCCTGAGGAGTACCACGGGCAAGGTGGCACCTGGCTGGGCCACCATCCGGCAAAGCCGATACGCTTGCCTTGCATCCAAGTGCAGGTTTTCCAAGGAGGGAATATGTCAGGTCGGATTCACAACGAGGGTTTCCGCTCCAAGTTGATGTCCGCTGAGGACGCGGCCGCTCTGGTCGAGAACGGCTGGAACATCGGTTTCTCGGGCTTCACCGGGGCCGGTTACCCCAAGGAGTTCCCCAAGGCCCTCGCCGCGCGCATCGAAGCCGCGCACGAGAAGGGTGAGGAATTCCGCATCGGCATGTGGACCGGGGCCTCGACCGCACCTGAGCTCGACGGGGCGCTGGCCCGCACGGGAGGCGTCGCGTTCCGTGCGCCCTACCAATCCGATCCCGAGATGCGCACCGCGATCAACAAGGGCATCACCAACTACTGCGACATCCATCTCTCGCACATGGGGCTGCAGGTGTCGCAGGGCTTCCTGGGCCCGCTGCACCTCGCCGTCGTCGAGGCCACCGCGATCACCGAGGACGGCGACATCGTGCCCTCCTCCTCGGTCGGCCTGAACCGCACCTATCTCGAAAAGGCCGACAAGGTCATCATCGAGGTCAACTCGTGGCAGTCCGAGGACCTGTTCGGCATGCACGACGTCTACTACCCCATCGGTGTCCTGCCCCCGAACCGTGGTGCGCTTCCCATCACCAGCACGGGCGACCGGATCGGCGACAAGGTGCTCAAGGTGGACGCCGACAAGGTGGTGGCGGTCGTCGAGACCAACGCCGCGGACCGCAACACCCCGTTCAAGCCCCTCGACGACGATTCCCGGGCGATCGCGGGCTACCTCCTGGACTTCCTGACCAACGAGGTCAAGCACGGCCGACTGCCCGAGAATCTGCTGCCGTTGCAGTCGGGTGTGGGCAACATCGCTAACGCGGTGCTCGCGGGTCTGCTGGAGGGTCCGTTCGAGAACCTCACCTCCTACACCGAGGTGATCCAGGACGGCATGGTCGACCTGATCGACGCCGGTAAGGTCACCGTCGCTTCCGGTACCGCGTTCTCGCTGTCCCCGGAGGCTGCGGAGCGGATGAACGAGAAGGCCGGGTTCTACCGCGACCACATCATCCTGCGTCCGATGGACGTCTCCAACCATCCCGAGGTGATCCGCCGCATGGGTGTCATCGCCTGCAACGGCATGATCGAGGCCGACATCTACGGCAACGTGAACTCCACCCACGTCATGGGTTCGCGCATGATGAACGGCATCGGTGGTTCCGGTGATTTCACCCGCAACGGCTACTTCTCTTCGTTCGTGACCCCGTCGACGGCGAAGGGCGGCGCGATCTCCGCGATCGTCCCGATGGTCAGCCACGTCGACCACACCGAACACGACGTGGATGTCATCATCACCGAGCAGGGACTCGCGGATCTGCGTGGCCTGGCCCCGCGCCAGCGCGCCCAGGCGATCATCGAGAACTGCGCCCACCCGGACTTCAAGGAGCCGCTGCGCGAGTACGTGAAGCTGGCAGCGACGAAGGCCAACGGCCAGCAGACCCCGCACGACCTGGCGACGGCCCTCAACTGGCACGTGCGTTTCCTGGAGACCGGCTCCATGAAGTGACACCCGGGTCCTGAACACCTGCGGATCCCCCGGCCCCTGAACGGGTCGGGGGATTTTCGCATCCAGCGCACAGTCGTCGAGATCGATCACCGGCCTCTTCAGGAAAGCGCCTGAATCACTCCTTTCTGAATCCGAGGCGTTCGGTGAGACCGCGGTGGACAGTGAAGTCCAGCAAAGCATCGGCGCGACGCCCCCGTCATCCGACCAGCCAGGTCCAGGCCGCACGCCCACCGGTATCATCAGGAGCGGTGGCCTATGTGGGCCACGAAGCGAGGGAGACCCAGTGTGGCTGAGCCGTGGCTGTCCGCAGATGATATCGCCACCCAGCCGCGGGGTCGCCAGGGGCATTGCCTGTACCCGGATTGCAGGCAAGACCATGCCCCTGCACAAAGTCAGACGCCTCTGGAAGTTCCGAGCCGGCGGAATCGACGACCGGGTACGCAGTGGTAGTGCGGCCGCCAAGCCCTGTCCCGAACCGCCACGATGAGCCATCAGCGCACCGTGAGCCGCCGTTGATGCTTCTTGTCAGTGGCACCCCATATCCTGATTCACGATCCCGAAACTCGGAAGGAGGCACCGGATGAGCACCACGTCTCAGCGGCATGACCGTTACGCGTTGTCCTTCACCAGCGGCGCGCTCCTGGTCCGGGAGGCAATGATCGCGGCGCCACTGTTCTTGGTGGTTCGCGACTGGAGTGCTGTTCGGGACCAGCTCGGTGCGGAGAATCTACTTCAGGCGCGAACCGCTTCATCCGGGCTCCGACTGGCTCGCGAGGTCACGCAACGCTTGGCGGTGCTCACGGAGGCCGAGCTGAAGTTGCTGCGAGACACCAGCCCCGGTGAGCGCGGTCATCTGATGTGGATTGCAGCGTGCCGTCGCTACGCGTTCATCGGAGATTTCGCCGAGGAGGTTGTGCGAGAACGCTTTCTCCTGCTCATGCCCACGCTGGGCTACGACGACTTCGATAGTTTCGTTCACGGCAAGGCGCTATGGCACCCGGAGCTCGCTGAGGTGAAAAAATCAACATTGCAGAAGCTCCGGTCGACGGTGTTCAAGATGCTGACCGAGGCTGGCCTGTTCGTCGACGGCGAGATCATCTGCGTGTCTTTGTCCGCGCGAGTTCAAGACGCGCTCAATGGGCAGCTGCCGAACGATATCCGGTTCTTTCCGACTCGTGACGGCAAAGGGGGTGCGTCGTGATGCCGGATGAACTCACTCACCAAGAAGAGCACCTGTTCGTGGTGCTCAGCGGCGAGCGTTTCTTGAGGATGGAGGGCTTGTCGAATGAGGTTCCGTTCTTCATCTATCCGTACGAACCAGAGCATGCCCTCAGCGTGGCGAAGGCGAAGAAACGTATCAAGAACCGGCTGGCCAGCAGGGGCGTCGAGGTTCGTGAGATCAACCTTTATGACCTGTCGGTCGAGATACTCAAGAGGCGTGGCGACTGGGAGGAGATTCTTGAGGTCGAATCCGGGCTGGACAAAACCGAGTTCGCCGAGATGCTGCAATCCATGCTCAATCCACAGCAGCACCTGGCACCCGCGATCCGAGAACTACTCTCCGACGGAGAGTTTGACGTCGTGTTCCTGACCGGGATTGGTGAGGTCTTCCCCTACATCCGGTCACACAACGTACTCAACAATCTCCAAAGTATCGTGGTGGGCAAGCCAATGCTCATGTTCTTCCCCGGCCACTACGAGCAATCCGACACCCTTGGCTCGTCGCTGGTGCTGTTCGGCAGGCTGAAGGATGATCAGTATTACCGCGCCAAGAACATTCTGGAACAGGAGCCGTAACCGTCATGCGCCTCACCGAGATTTTCGCCAAGGACGTTCAACGGCCCATCGAGGGCGTGATCAAGGCCGACGATGCCCGCCACCTGGGTATTGAAGTGGACGAGTACGTCCTGACCAATGAGGCGGCCAAGGGACTGGAGCAGCTGCTCGAGACGTACACGAACTACACCAATGCGAACGGTGTGTGGATTTCAGGTTTCTTCGGCTCCGGTAAATCGCACCTGTTGAAGATGCTCGCGCACCTTCTCGGCACTGTGGAGGGCGACGACTTTCCCCGCGAGCGGGTTTTGGAGAGCTTCCGTGCCAAGGCGACCGACGCCTTCCTGCCCCCGCTGCTCGACAAGGCCAACCGTATCCCGGCGAGGAGCCTGTTGTTCAACATCGACCAGAAGGCCACCCTGATCAGCAAGAATCAGACCGATGCCCTGCTGCGGGTGTTCGTGAAGGTCTTCGACGAGTCCCGCGGCTACTACGGCGACCAAGGTCACATCGCTTGGTTCGAGCGTCAGCTCGACGACGAAGGCCAGCTCGACGCCTTCAAGGAAGCGTTCCGAGCGGTGTCGGGCCGGGAGTGGATCGAGCGCCGCTCCAGCTTCGGACTCCCGACGGTCCGGCACCAGGTTGATCAAGCGTATGCACGGATCACGGGTTTGGAGGTCTCGACCAGCATCCTGAAGACGTATCAAGACAACTACTCGGTGTCGATCGAAGATTTCGCCGACGAGGTCCGTGCCTGGCTGGACAAGCAACCAGCAGGTTTTCGGTTGAACTTCTTCGTCGATGAGGTCGGGCAGTTCATCGGCTCCAACACGCACCTGATGTTGAACCTTCAGACGATCGCCGAGTCGTTGAACACGAAGTGCGGTGGGCGTGCTTGGGTGTTCGTGACCTCGCAGGAGGACATGGACAAGGTCGTCGGAGACCGCACCAAGCGGCAGGGCAATGACTTCTCGAAGATTCAGGCCAGGTTCAAGACCCGGGTCAAGCTCACATCCGCCGACGTGGAAGAGGTCATCCGCAAACGCCTGCTGGAAAAGAACGACAAGGGCGCTACGGTGCTCAAAGCCATCTACGCGCAGGAGTCGGCGAATTTCAAGACCTTGTTCGACTTCGTTGACGGCGCGAAAACCTATCGGAACTTCACCGACGAGTCCCATTTCGTGGGAACCTACCCGTTCGTGAGCTACCAGTTCCCGCTGTTTCAGGCCGCGATCGAGGGAATCTCCGACCACAACGTTTTCGAGGGCCGCAACAGTTCCGTCGGTGAACGTTCCATGCTCGGTGTCGTCCAGCAGGTTGCCAAGAACATCGGTGATGTCGAGATCGGCTCGTTGGCCACTTTTGACGCCATGTTCGCAGGTATCCGTGCCTCGTTGAAGTCCGCAGCACAACGTTCGATCGATCGTGCCGAGCGCGATCTCCCAGACGACGGCTCGCCGGTCACCAGACTCGCGGTGCGGCTTCTCAAAGCGCTGTTTCTGGTGAAATACGTGGAGAGCTTCCAGGCGACCCCGCGCAACCTGACCGTGCTGGTCTACAACCGGTTCGGGCTCGACCTGCCTGCCTTGTCCAAGCAGGTCCAGGAGGCCCTCACGCTGCTGGAGACGCAGACCTACGTGCAGCGCAACGGCAATGTCTACGAGTACCTGACCAACGAAGAGCAGGTGATAGAGGAAGAGATCAAGAACGTAGAGATCGATTCCTCCGAGGTCTCCACCCGGTTGAACAGTATTCTCTCCGGCGAAGTCGTCAAAACCTCCAAACTCCGATACGCCAAGAACGGGCAGGATTTCAGGTTCGGATACAAGCTCGACGACCAGGCGTTCGGTCAGCAGCAGGAACTCTCACTGCACTTCATCACCCCCGAGTACCCGCACGAGCCGGAAGAAATTCGCATGCACTCGGCGGGCAAGGACGAGTTGCGCGTGGTGCTCGCTCCCGACGACCGGTTGCTGGCTGACCTGCGGCTGCTGCTCAAGACCGAGAAGTACACCAAACGCAAGCAGACCAGTTCGCTGTCGCCGGTCGAGGAACAGATTTTGCGCGCCAAGGCGGCCCAGAATGTGCAGCGGGAGAAAGAACTGGTCGAGCGCATTCGTCGCGCCGTCGGACGGGCCGAGCTCGTGATCAACGCCGCGGACCTATCGGTGGGGTCTCAGGACTCGCTTACGCGGATCACCGACGGGTTCCAAGACCTCGTCGCGCGAACATACACGCAGCTTGGTCTTCTTGGTGGACGTATCTATTCGGAGCAGCAGATCGCAGAGTTTGCTAACCCCGACCAGTCCGGGATGTTTGATGATCCGTCCGCCCATGCACTCGCCGAACCGGCGGAAGAAATTCTGTCATACCTACTGCAACGTGACCGGCTCGGCGAGCAGGTCACCGTCAAGAAGATCGTCGATCATTTCCAGGCCAAACCATACGGCTGGGACCTTCCCTCTATCGAGTGCGTCACGGCTTGGCTCGTCGGTACCTCGAAGATCACCCTCACCATTGACTCGAATATCCTCAAACGCAGCGAAGTCGCCTCAACGTTGCGAAACACGCAGAAACACTCCCATACTGTCGCCGCCGCACAGAAGACCTTCGACCAGCGCAAGGTCGCAGCGCTGCGCGCTTTCTGCACCGACTTCTTCGACGAGCCAACCGCGCCGAAGGATCCGCTGGAACTGGCCCGGCACGCGAGCGAACGTCTCCGCGCCAAGTGCGAAGAACTCAAGGCGCAGGTCAGCGGCTCGAAATACCCCTTCGTGGCTCAACTCGAAGATCCCATCGCCCTGCTGGAGTCCGTCGTCGGCAAGCCCGACAACTGGTATCTGACCGACTTCGCGGTCGCTGACAATCTGCTCGATGCGAAGACCGACGCCCTCGACCCCATTCAGGCCTTCCTCGGCGGCGCCCAGCGCAAGATCTTCGACGAAGCGGCTCAACTGCTCGCGGACAACGCCAGCAACATCAACTACCTCCCCTCGGGGAGCAGCCAGGATGTGGAACAGCTCCTCGCCGATCAGCAAGCCTTTCGCGGTAACAGGATGACCAAGCTCAAGGCCGCTGCCGTCGAACTCCAATCCCGCATCGACGAAGCACTCGTGGTCAACCGTGATAGAGCGGCCCAGGAGATCAACTCCAGATGGGCGCCGCTACAGACCGACACCATCTACCTCGCTGCCGCAGACGAAGCACAATGCAGCGTGAGCCAGAAGGTCAACGCGCTCCTCGACCGGATCAGCCGGGAGAACCAGATTGCCGTCGTCCGCGAGATCGCGAACACCTTCGATGAACACACCTACCCGGCTATCCTCGACCAGCTCGCCGCATCCCCTAGCGCCAGCAGTGCCGACGTCGACGACCGGCCAGCACCGGCACCGAACATGAAACAGACAGTGTCGGTCAGGAGCATTAGTGCCACCTGTATCCGCGGCATCCTGGAGACCGAAGAAGACATCGATCATTACCTTGACGCGCTGCGCACCGCACTGGTCCAGGCCCTCAACGACAACAAGCGCATCGCGCTGTAGGAGACAATACGCATGGAGACCGCACCGCTGAAGAGCTTCGCCACCTGGGCCAGGCGCGAACTCATCACCCAGGTCAACGCGCGGCTCACCGCCGTGCTCGCGCCCGCGTCACCGGAACGGATCGAGAACCTACGCACCGTTTCCATGCTCGAACGCGACATCACAGCTGCCGGCGGCGGAACCACAGGCAGGGAAGCGATCGTCGACAGGGTCGCCTACACCTGGTTCAACCGCATCATCGCCCTGCGCTTCATGGATGCCAACGGCTACACCGGAACCGGGGTTGTCTCGCCCGCCCACGGCCAGCAGACCGGGCAACCCGAGATACTCGCCGACGCCAAACGCGGCATCATCGATCCCGCCGTCGTCGGCGACAGGCGAACCCTCGACACGATCATCGGGCTTCTCGACGGCACCCGCCCCAGCACGGATGCCCAGGGGGAGGCCTACACACTGCTGCTCGCCGAGCACTGCCGCTACTGGAACCGCTCGATGCCGTTCATGTTTGAGCGCGAGGGCGACTACACCGAACTTCTCATCCCCTCGAACCTCCTGGCTGCGGATTCCATCCTCGCCAGGGCCGCTACAGCACTCACCGAAGAGGTTTGCCGCGATGTCGAGGTGATCGGCTGGCTCTACCAGTTCTACATCTCCGAGCGGAAAGACGAGGTTTTCGCCGGGTTCAAGAAGGGTAAGAAGGCAGGTGCCGCCGAAATACCTGCCGCGACCCAACTATTCACCCCGCACTGGATCGTTCGCTACCTCGTCGAGAACTCGGTGGGTCGTCTGTGGATGCTCAACCACCCCGAGTCTCACCTCATCGACCAGATGGACTACTACATCGAATCGGTCGACGAGCAGACCGACTTCCTCAGAATCAGCAGTCCCGAGGAACTCACCGTCATGGACCCGGCCTGTGGCTCCGGGCACATGCTCGCCTATGCCTTTGATCTGCTGTATGCGATCTACGAAGAAGAGGGCTACACACCGTCCGAGATTCCTAAGTTAATCCTCACCCACAACCTCTACGGCACCGAGATCGATCCACGCGCCGGAGCCTTGGCCGCGTTCGCACTAACAATAAAGGCCCGCGCTAGGCAGCGGGCCTACTTCAGTGACAGCATTGAGCCGAGCATCCGTATCCTCAGCCCTATCAGCTTCGCACCAGACGAAGTTGAAGCGTTGCTAACGACGAGTGGAGACCGCGAGGCCGAGGCTGCGTTTTGGAACCAGTTCCGGCACGGTGACGTGCTGGGATCGCTCGTCAAGCCGGACCCCACACTGACGGCGATGTTGAAGCAGCACGTCGCACAACTCGACGATGACGGAGACGTCCTGCTGGCAGAACTGCTCGCACGCGCAGAGCAAGTCGTCCTCCAAGCAGAACTCCTCCTACCCCGGTACTCCGTTGCGGTTGCCAATCCTCCCTACATGGGAACGGGCAACATGGATTCGCATCTCAGTGAGTTCGTCAAGAAGCATTATCGAGAAGGCAAGACCGACCTTTTCGCGTGTTTTATCCTTCGTTCGCTTGAATTATGCAAGTCGGCAGGCAGAGTCGCCATGATCACAATGCATTCTTGGATGTTCCTCTCATCCTACGTCAAGTTGCGTCGGATTCTTTCGTCTCGCCATAACCTGGAATCGATGGCTCACCTGGGGACGGGCGCGTTTGACTCAATTAGTGGTGAGGTCGTGTCCACAACGGCGTTTATCTTCGCGCCTAACACGTCGCGCGTCGAGGCCACAGGATCATACATACGCCTCGTAGAAGGTGTGAGCGAAGTTCAGAAGTCCGGCTTACTTCGAGCTGTCGCGTCGGGCAATACCCGTAATCGCTACAACATCCTCAACTCTGAGATGGCCGACCTTCCTGGAGGGGTGATCGCCTATTGGCTGAGTTCCACACTTCTGCATGCGATGACTTCGAGTCGCCTGCTTGGAGAGGTTTCTGAATCACGTTGCGGCATGAACACGGGCGAGAATACGCAGTTTGTACGAAACTGGTGGGAGGTCGACCGAGGACGTAGTCGATATGACGAGACCTCTACCCAGGCCGCCCATGCGACTGGGTGCAAGTGGTTCCCGTACAACAAAGGTGGCACCTACCGTAAGTGGTACGGCAACCAGCAGTTTGTTGTCGCTTTCGACCCGATCAACTACGATATCCTGAGCAAGCAAGGCAACCATCTGCCATCGCGACAGTTCTACTTTCGCCCATCCGTGTCATGGTCTAAGATTGCCGGATCTTCGCCCTCATTCCGCTACTTCCCGCCTGGATTCGTTTTCGACGGCGCGGGGATGTCACTCTTCACCGATTCACCGCAGCAACGTTTGGCCGTACTCGGTCTGCTGAACTCAACTGTATCAATGGTCATTCTCGGCGCCATCGCCCCAACTCTGAACTTCCAATCCGGGGATATCGCACGCCTTCCCTTCCCCGAGAACCTCGATCTCGACGCGGTCACTGAGATCGTGGCCCGCCTTGTTGAGGTTTCCAAGCAGGACTGGGATGCACAGGAAACCTCCTGGAACTTCGTTGAGGACGATCTAACGTCCGTTGCAATCGACGGAGGGTGCCGACTCGATCACTTGGTCACAATGGTCCTGTCCCGGCAGGATCAACTCGTTCAGGAACAGCGCCGGAACGAGGAAGAAAACAATGCTATCTTCCTAAATGCATTTGGCGTGTTTGACGAACTTAATGCCACCGTCGATACCAGGGACGTAACACTTCTTGCGAACCCTGCGTACGCATACGGAGAGTCGCGTTCACGGGACGTAGGTATCCGGCGCACCGATGTCGTTGCGGCAATGATCTCCTATGCAGTTGGTTGCATGTTTGGCCGGTACAGCCTCGATACGCCGGGTCTGCTCCTCGCCGATCAGGGTGCGACGGTGCAGGACTACCTCGCGAAGATACCGTCGCCGACTTTCACACCTGATGAGGACAACGTCCTACCGATTGTCGGTGGCGACTGGTTCGAGAATGACATCGTGACGCGGTTCCGCCAGTTCCTACGGGTTGCGTTCGGCGAAGAGAACTTCGAGGAGAACCTTCGATTCGTGGAGGAGTCCCTTAGGGTGAAATCGCTGCGGGAGTACTTCATCACCCGTTCGGGCCGTTCGAGGTTCTATGACGATCATGTGAAGCGATACAAAAAGCGTCCGATCTACTGGCTGTTTTCAAGCCCCAGAGGCTCTTTCAATACTCTCATCTACATGCACCGCTACACGCCATCCACGGTCTCGACGGTGCTGAACGAGTATTTGCGAGAATACATTACCAAGCTGGAGGTGAGTTTTCAGCATCAGGAGCGTCTCGCCGCCGGAGAGGGCACTCCGCGGCAGAAAGCGGCGGCCTCGAAGGAGACAGAGCGCCTACGCAAGATATTACTGGAATTGCGCGAGTACGAGCACGATGTGCTCTACCCCCTTGCATCGAAGCAGGTCGCGATCGACCTCGATGATGGAGTGAAGGCCAACTACCCGAAGTTCTATCCTGCCCTCAGGAAGATCAAGGGGTTGGAGGCGGCCGATGACTGAGATCGAGTTGGCCGCGAAGGACCAGATGATTGCCGTCTCGCTGAGACGACAATCTGCGAGGTCTGCCTATGTTTGAGCACTTTGAGGTGGATGCGCACGGTCGAGTGCATGCTCACGAGGGAAAGACGCTGGAGTTCAAGCGTGACCTGTCATCACCCACGAAGCCGTTGCGCACAATTGTCGCGTTCGCCAACTCCGCCGGTGGCCGTCTGGTCATCGGCGTGGACGACGACGGCATCGTTGTCGGCGTGCCTGATCCCCTGGCTGAGGAGGAACGCATCACCAGCCTGATCGCTGATCGCATCTCGCCGCAGCTGGTGCCGGCAATTGACCTCATGACTGTCGGTGAGGCAACAGTCCTCGTGGTGGATGTCCCGCTGAGTACCCGCCGTCCACATTTCATGGCCGATCAAGGACCAGACCACGGGGTCTACGTACGTCTGGGGTCGACGACACGCCAAGCCGATCCTGCTCTGGTGGCGGAGCTCGAGCGCAACGCGCGCGGCGTGGCATTCGAAGACCTACCCGAGCCGCGAGCGTCGCTGGACGATCTCGATCTGAGGACGCTGTCGGAACTCCGGGGGCGCAACACCGAGGTCGATGATCTCGTCGCGCTAGGGTTCGCAATCAAACAGGGAAGCAAGATCGTCCCGACATACGCAGGCATTCTCGCCGCATGTGCAGACCCGACCCGTTTCCTTCCTTCCGCGTGGGTGCAATGTGGTCGGCTGCGTGGTGCCAGCGGAACTGACATCTTCGACCAAACCGAAATTCATGGCCCGATGCCGCGGGCTGTGGATCGAGTCATGGAGTTCCTGCTCAAGCACGCGTACAAGTCTGCGGTGTTCGGCGAGGTGCGCCGTCGCGACGTCTATTCGATCCCGGTCGAGGCGATCCGCGAGGTCGTTGTCAATGCTCTCGTTCACGCCAGCTACGCCGAACGCGGCACGCCCATACGCGTTGGGTTCTACGACGATCGCATTCAGGTTGACAGCCCCGGCCTGCTGCTTCCGGGGATGACCATCGACTCGATGCGACGGGCATCCCGCCTGCGAAACCCGTCGCTCGCCCGCGTCTTCCGAGAAGCTGGGATCATGGAGCAATGGGGTACTGGAGTCCAACGAGTCTACGATCAGATCGCTGCGGTTGGCCTGCCTGAGCCGCATGTCGAGGAGATCATGGATCGACTGCGTTTCACCGTCTACGTGCCCTCCCACGCAGCGGACGCGGGTCTTGGTGCCGACGTGAGGCACCAAGAACAGGCACCAAGGCACCAAGATGAAGCACCAAGTCGGCCTGTGACCAGCCTTTCCTCGACTGAGATCGTGGTCCTTCGTCAGGTCCGGGCCGACCCGGCGAGCCGTGCGGATCTCATGGCGGCGCTGGGCATCACCAACCAGACTCGCGCCTTCCGCCGACACATCGAACCGTTACTCGCAGCAGGACTGCTGGAGCGTACCTTGCCTGACAAACCCACGAGCCGAGACCAGCGTTATCGGATCACGGAACTTGGTCGGGTAACCCTGGCGCAACAGGAGGTCACCGAATGAACTCACTCCGCGCGGTCCTGCCTCACCTAGAACAACGCTTCGAGTCGCAGCGACTCGTCTTCTGGCACGACAACGGGGGCGAGTACACCTCCGAGGTTGACGCACTCGACCTCGCCGGGATCACCACGTTGCGGGTACGAAACAACGAGTACGCGGTGAAGAATCGGGTGCTCCATGACGAGCCGGGCGGCAAGTTCCTCATCTATCGCGATGGCCCGGTACCTTCCGACACCGGGAACTGGTTGCTTGACCTTGAACTTGCGTACGGGGTCTTCACCGCTGATTGGGTCGCGCTGGTACGCCAAGAGCTCGGCTTGATCGGCACCGAGATCGACGAAGTAGTGCGTGAGCACGAAGGCTACTTTCGCGACACCGAGCGGGTCCAACGTCTCAAGGAGCTACTAGCCGCCGACGATGACGTCGACAGGCTACGGGCGAAGATGTGCGCCGTGCTTCTCGATCAGCGAGAGCACAGCATGCTGGAGCTTACACGCACACTACTGATAGAGAACTCACGCGGTGAGAGGGCCAAGTACGAGGCACTGGTTGAGCTGGGGCTCGACAGGTTCCACTGGGCCGGTGCGGCCAAGATCTATCGCTACAGGGCGAGCAAGCCCAGCATCGATGATTTTGTGCTGTGGATGTTTCGGCAGGCGATCAATGGGTTCGCGTCAGATACGCCCGGGACTTTGCGCAACATTCAGCTCGACTTCGCGAGTCTGCGTAACGACCGGCGCAGTGCTGACGCCTTCGCCACCTTAGCGCGACGAGCAGCCGAAAGCCTCGATTACGTCCGCACCATCGAGGATGCCGAACTTCCCGAGCTTGTGGAAAACGATCTCTTTGAGGACGTGGAGCGCAAAATCATCAGCGCACTGGCGCATGCAATCGCCCAGCGTACGATGAGCGCACGTGAGGTATCCGAGACCATTCGTGCCCGCCAGAGCAGTGTCTGGGTTGAGGGATACCGGGCACTCTACGCGGCACTCGCCGCTGCCTCCGACCTGTTGAGCGAGCTCGCTACGGCGAGGTTCGAGATCGCTTCGTTCGATGACGGACTCGACCGATACCGCAAACACTGGTTTCGCATCGATCAGCTCTACCGTCAGTTCCACTTCGCCGCGCGCATGAGCGAGCATGCCGCCCCGCTCGAAGCGCTCTGCGAGGAAGTGGACAAGCAGTACACGAATCGATACCTCTACGAACTCGGCAACACATGGCAGCAGCAGGTCGACGCCGTGCACGACTGGCGTTCAGTCACGCTCCGCCCGCAGACGAGATTCTTCAACGATCACGTTGAGCCGATCATCCGGAAGGGCAACCGGAAGGCCGCCGTCATCATCTCGGACGCGCTGCGTTACGAGATCGCCGACGAGCTGCGTTCGCGTATCCGCCAGGAAAACCGTTTCGACGCGGAACTTGATGCGATGCTCGGCGTTCTGCCGAGCTACACCCAGCTCGGCATGGCGGCTCTCCTGCCGCACAGAACGCTGGCTCACTCGCACGGTGGCGATCCGGTGCTGATCGACGGCCAACGCTCCGATGGAACCGTGAACCGCAACAAGGTGCTGGCCTCGGTGGGGGGGATCGCGATCCAGGCCGAGGAAATCCTCTCGATGCCACTCGGCGAACTGCGTGAGCTGTACGTCGCACACCGGGTGCTGTACGTCTACCACGACCGGATAGATGCAACCGGCGACAAGGCCCGCACCGAACGGCAGGTGTTCGAGGCTGCCGATGGGGCGCTTGGCGATCTGGTCAAGCTCATCAAACGCCTGGCAAACGCGAACGCCACGAACATCCTGGTGACGGCCGACCACGGCTTCCTATACCAAGACACCGCGCTGGCTGACGCCTTCTACCTCTCGACCAAACCGCAGGGCGACGAGCTCGTGGTGACGAACCGCCGATATGTGTTGGGCCGGGGGTTCAAGGACGATTCTGCGTTCCGGAAGTTCGAGCCCGAACAGATCGGTCTCAGCAGTGACCTTGAGGTGCAGATTCCCAAGTCAATCCACCGGATCAAGCTGTCGGGCGCTGGCTCACGGTTCGTCCACGGCGGCGCCTCGCTGCAGGAAGTCGTCGTACCGGTACTCAGGGTCAACAAGAAACGCAAGAGCGACACCCGGCCCGTGAATGTCGAAGTGCTGCCCGAGACGAACAAGATCACCACCGGCCAGCTCGTCGTAAAACTCCTCCAAACCGAGCCGGTCAGCGATAAAATCCAGCCGCGCACGCTGCGCGCCGGTATCTACGTCGGCGACACCTTGATCTCGAACCAGCCCGAGTTGGTCTTCGATCAGCCATCCGATGACAAACGCGACCGCTACCAGAATGCACGGATGCTGCTCAGTCAGGATGCCAACGAGTTCAACAACCGCACGGTCGAGTTCCGGCTCGAAGAGCAAATACCTAACACCACCCAGTGGCGCGTCTACCAGCGGGCCCAGTACCTGCTCAGGCGCTCGTTCACATCGGACTTCGATTTCTAAGGGGAAACAGCAGCCATGACGCACACCGATGACAATCCCGATGGGAAACGCGGCGCCGAGAAGAACGCATCGCAGCAGAGCGATCTTGACTACAAGATCAACGTGCTGTTCGGAGGATCGGTTGTCCGTAAAGACCTGGTGAAGGCCGTCAAGGGCAACGCGATCGTCCCGTCCTATGTGCTGGAGTACCTGCTCGGCCAGTACGCCGCATCCGATGACGAGGCGACGATCCAAGCCGGCATTGACGCGGTCCGCAAGATTTTGGCCGACCACTACGTGCACCGCAACGAGTCGGAACTGGTGAAGTCCACCATCAGGGAGAAAGGCCGCCACCGGATCATCGACAAGGTCACTGTGACGCTGAACGACAAACAGGACGTGTACGAAGCCTCGTTCGCCAACCTTGGTCTTCACGGGGTGATCGTCGAACCCGCAACGGTGAAGGCAAACCCGAAGCTTCTGGTTGGCGGCGTGTGGTGCATCTGCGACATCGAGTACTTCCACAGTGATGATTCCCGTTTCGTGCCCTGGATTCTGGGAAGCCTGAAGCCGATTCAGATGTCGAGCTTCGACTACAAGAGCTACCTCGCATCGCGTCGGGGCTTCAACACCGAGGAATGGATCGACCTGCTGATCCAATCCATCGGTTTCAACCCCGAGATGTTCGGGCGACGGGCCAAGCTGCTACAGCTCGTCCGCCTTGTCCCGTTCGTCGAGCGCAACTACAACCTCGTCGAGCTCGGGCCGAAGGGCACAGGCAAGTCCCACATCTACTCCGAGTTCTCGCCCCACGGCATGCTGATCTCCGGCGGAGAGGTCACCGTCCCGAAACTCTTCGTCAACAACGCCAACGGCCGCATCGGGCTGGTCGGCTACTGGGATGTGGTTGCCTTCGACGAGTTCGCCGGCAAGAGGAAGCGCACCGACAAGGCGCTGGTCGACATCATGAAGAACTACATGGCGAACAAGTCGTTCTCCCGGGGCGTCGAGACCCTCGGGGCCGAAGCGTCGATGGTGTTCGTGGGCAACACCGCGCACAACGTGCCCTACATGCTCAAACACTCCGACCTCTTCGATGAACTGCCCGAGGCCTATCACGACTCCGCCTACCTCGACCGGCTGCACTTCTACGTCCCCGGCTGGGAGGTGGACACCATCCGCAGCGAGATGTTCTCCTCCGGCTACGGTTTCGTCGTCGACTACATCGCCGAGGTGTTGCGGTCCATGCGTAGCACCGACTACTCCGATCGATACCAGCAGCACTTCACTCTCGGCTCGGACATCTCCACGCGAGACCGCGACGGCATCCACAAGACATTCTCCGGCCTGATGAAGCTCATCTACCCGGAGGGCGAAGCAACCCCAGCCGAGATCGAGGAACTGCTCCGCTTCGCCATCGAGGGACGCAAGCGCGTCAAGGATCAGATTCTCCGGATCGACACCACGATGGCGGCAGTCAACTTCGGCTACACCGACAAAACAGGCACCTGGCACAGCGTCACCACACTGGAAGAAGACGAATACCCCGACTACTACCGAAGTCAACTTCCCGAGGCTGAGAACGGCGTTGAGTCACCCTCCGAGCTTGAGCCCGCAGCCGAGAATGTCGCAATGTCTGTGTCGTCGCCAGCCGAGGCAGCACCCCCACTGTTCGAGGGCCACCGAGAGTTCCAGGAGAACCAGCGCGGCGTCTCCTACGAAACACTGCTTATGCCATACCTGCGTGGCGCAACCGCCATCACCATCGTCGATCCCTACATCCGAGTACCGCACCAAGGGCGCAACCTCGTCGATCTACTCGCGCTACTCGCGGCCGCCAAAGACCCAGCCGACGAGATCGCGGTGACGCTGGTCACCCGGGAAGACAGCGCTGAGTACACCCAACAACAACTCACCATGCTGGGAGACATCCAGGACAGCGCCGCCAGTGTCGGTATTCGGTTCACAGTCAAATTTGACGGAACTATCCACGACCGTTCGATCTGCACCGACCACGGCTGGAAAATCCTCCTCGGACGTGGCCTCGACATCTTCCAGAAAGGGGCAGGCAACCAGTACGATCTCGGCTCCCGTTGTCAGGAGTTCCGCCAGGTCGTCGCCTTCGGAATCACCTACATTCGTGAGGGCCTGCGATGACCGCGTTCGGAGACCTCAAAAGATAGGCGGCAGAGACAGCCATGGTCGCGCGGGTCCGGCCAACAGCAACCAGGACATCAGGCGAACATCGAGGACATCGCGGGGCGGGAGCCGGTCGAGTCGAAACCAACCCACACACATCCAAGGACCCGTGGCCGGGTTCACCTACCAGATGCCAGAAATGGTTTCGACACAGCCGTTCGCTGACGCTCACGCGCTGGCTCAACCAGCTTGCAGAGACAAGATCCCGACACGGACCGCTCTTTCGTCGCGGCCCGACTCACCCAGCTTCCGGAACGATGGGTTCAGGTTCCCAGCTGGTAGGTGCGGTGCCGTTGCCAGCGACCGGTTCCGGGCGGCGGGCCGCTCCACAGTTCGACGGTGGTGCAGACCTGGCGGATCGGTAGTTTGCTGAGTACCTCGGCCTCCGCCGCCTTCAGTTCGGAAAGGGGCGCGCGTTTGCCGATGGTGACGTGCGGGACGGCCCGTTCGGGAACGGCGCCGAAGGCGGGGTATTCGGGGAAGACCTCACGGATCCGGGTGACGAGGTTCGTCAGCACCGCCGCCTCGCTGGGCACGAGGTACACCGAATCCGTGCCGAACCAGCCGGTGCTGGTGAAATCGATGTGGAACCGCCCGAAGTCACGCAGCACGTCGATCAGGGCGTCGTCGTCGTCCATCGACAAGTTGGTGGTGAACGGGTACAGCAGGTTGAGATGCGCCGACACCCCGTCGGCGGCCGACGGGTCCAAACGCTCACGCAGGGTCTGCAACACCGGTTCCGTGTCCGAGCATTTCAGCATCAGCGCTGATTGCCGGCGCACCAGATAGGGCTTACGGACGGCTTGCATGAGGACATCTTATGTTTTTCACAGCATTTACGCGGCATTGGGCGGAGGCGAGTCGCGATGCGGGCGGCTCCCGGCGATCCGCGGGTTCGTGGAAGACTTGGGGCCCGTGAACATCCGGGAGTACTGCAACCAGTTGAACACCGAACTCGTGGCCCTGCGCCGCGAACTCCACCAGATCCCCGAGGTGGGCCTCCACCTGCCGCTGACCCAGGCCAGGATCCTGAAAGCCCTCGAAGGGTTGCCGCTGGAGATCACACTGGGCAGGTCGCTGAGCAGCGTCATCGCGGTGCTGCGCGGCACCGCCCCGGGCGGGGGCGAACGCCCCGTGGTGCTGCTGCGCGGCGACATGGACGCGCTGCCCGTGAAGGAACTGTCGGGCGAACCCTTCGCCTCGACGAACGGGAACATGCACGCCTGTGGCCATGACCTGCACATGTCGCTGCTGGTGGGGGCGGTCAAGGCCCTCGTCGCGCACCGCGACGAACTGGCCGGGGACGTGATCTTCCAGTTCCAGCCGGGCGAGGAAAGCGTCAACGGCTGCCTCCACATGCTGAACGAGGGTCTCCTCGACGTCGCGGGCCGGCGCCCCGAGGCCGCCTGGGCCATTCACGTGTGGGCGGGTCTCGATCCCCTCGGCACCTTCTCCACCAAACCCGGCCCGGTGATGGCCAGCACCGATGAGATCAAGGTGCGGGTGATCGGGCGTGGCGGGCACGGCTCTGCCCCGCACCTGGCTGCCGACCCGGTTCCCGCGATGGCGGAGATGATCACCGCCACCCACGCCATGGTGACCAGGCGGTTCAGCGTCTTCGATCCGGTGGTTGTCAGCGTCGGCCGGGTCCAGGCCGGTACCGTCGCGAACGTGATCCCGGAGGAGGCCTTCTTCGACGCCACGATGCGCACCTTCTCCGATGCCTCCCGGACGCGCCTGAAGCAGCTGTGGCCGGAGCTGCTGGAGGGCATCGCCCGCGCCCACGGCGTCGGGGTGGAAATCGAGGTGGTGGAGCAGTACCCCGTCACCGTCAACGACGACGCCGCCGCCGATCACGTCGCCGACGTGGTCCAGGAGCTGTTCGGCGAACACCGGCACGTCCGCTGGAGCGAGCCCCTGGCCGCGGCCGAGGACTTCTCCCGCATCCTGGAGACCGCACCCGGCTGCTTCATCGGGTTGTCGGCCTGCCTGCCGGAGCTGGATCCGGCCACGGCCCCGATGAACCATTCCGCCTACTGCCGGTTCGACGACTCGGTGGTCGCCGACGGCGCCGCCCTGCTGGCCGAACTGGCCCACAGGCACCTCGCGCCCTCCGCCCAGTAGTCTGGTCGGTGATGACCACCCAGCCGACACCTCCCACGCCCATCCCGTATCCCCCGGCGGCCCCCGCCCCCCAGGGCGCCGCGGCACCCCGCCGACTCGTGGACGGCCCCCAACCCGACAGGGCAGCAGCCGTCGCCGCTGCCCCGCCCGCCCCTAAGGAGATCGCGACGCTGCCGCCGCTACCGGTGCTGCGCCATGACGTGCCGCTGTCGAAGCGCACGGGGGAACCACCCCGCCCGTGGAGCGTGCTGGTGGGGTTGGTGCTGTTCTGCCTGGCGGCCGCCGCCGTGACCGCGGTCTATGCGCGACACTGGTGGCTCGCGGTGCATCCCAACACCTACCCATCGTCGGCGCACCTGATCCAGTGGGTGGCCCCCGCCCCCGGTAAGTGGTTGTCGCTGACCCTGGAAGGGGTGCTGGCGCTCGTCCTGGTGCTGGTCGCGGGCGCCTGCGCCGTCGCCGGCTACCAGGCGTGGATCGGCTGGAGTTGGGCTCGGATCATCTCGGTGGCGGCGCTGGCCCTGACGGGGGTCGCGGTTCTGCTGTTCGACCTGTGGGCCCTGGTCGGGGTCGGTTTGGCCCTGCTGGGCGCGGTATGCATGTTCCTGCCCGACACGACCCGCTATTTCCGGTATTTCGCTACCCATCGGGCGAAGCTGGAGGAAACCTACCGGACCCCGGAGAGAATCTTCTACGGTCGCCTGCCGCGTTTCCGCTAGTTTCGGAGGGCTGACGATGAGGGGTGTCTCGGCGAAGCCGGTTGAGCCGGACAGCGACGAAGGAGCAGCCCGAGTCGAAACCACCCGACCACAAGTCCCCGGACACCCACGACACGGTTTCGACACGACCAGCTCGCAGAGCGAGCAGGCCGGCTCAACCAACTTCAGGATGGGGTTTCGACTCGACCCCGGCTCAACCAGCTGGGATCCCCTTGAAGGGATCAGCTGGAGGCGCGGACCTCGCCCTTGGGCCAGGTCTGCTTGATGAAGTCCTTGACCTGCTGGCTGTGCAGCAGTTCGTCGAGCTTCTTCACGCCCTGGTTGGTGTTGTCCTCACGCCACACGAGGATGTTGGCGTAGGGGTTGTTCTCCACCTGCTCGGCCAGCAGCGCGTTGCTGGTGTCCAGGTTCGCGCTGAGGATGAAGTTGGAGTTCACGAAGACCAGGTCGAAGGCGGGATCGTCCAACAGCTGCACGTTGATCTCGGGCTGGTTCTCCTTGAAGTCGAGGCCGCGGGGATTCTGCTCGGCGGTCAGGTTGAGAACTGTGGAGTCCTTGGTGAGATTCTTCAGCAGGCCGGCCTGCTCCAGCAGTTTGAGGGCACGGTATTGGTTCGTCACGTCGCTGTTGATGGCGACGACCGCTCCGTCGGGCACCGTGGAAAGGTCGGTGTGTTTCTTGGAGAACACGGACATGGGTTCGATGTGGATTCCCTCTCCGTGGGCGAACTTGTAGCCCTTGTCCCTCATCTCGTCTTCCAGGTAGGGCAGGTGCTGGAAGTAGTTGGCGTCCAGGGAACCGTCGTTCAGGGACGAGTTCGGGAGCACGTAGTCGTCGAACTCCTTGATCTCGATCTCGATCCCGGCCTCCGCCGCGAGGTTGTCGCGGACGTATTCGAGGATCTTGGCGTGAGGCACGGGACTGGCCCCGACCCTCACCTTGGTTTTGTCCGACGAACTTCCGCCACCGCAGGCGGTCAGTGTCAGGATCGCGGCCAACAAGGCCGCCAGCAGGGACAGGTGTTTACGCATAATGGCTGCGTCCTTTCCGGGCCAACCACGAGTTGGCCGCTGTTGTCATGTCGCGCCGGTTCCTGTTCAGCGGTGATCGACGCGACGGATCACCACATCTCCCAACATCTGGATCAGCTGAACCATTCCCACGAGGATCGCAATCGTGATCAGCTGCACGGATGTCTCGAAGCGCTGATAGCCGTAGTTGTAGGCGAGACGCCCGAGACCACCGCCGCCGATCAGCCCCGCCATGGCGGAGTACCCGACCAGCGTGACCACCGTGGTGGTGATGGCGGCGATCAGCGATGGACCGGCCTCCGGCAGCAGTACCTTGGTGACGGTCTGCATCCGGGTGGATCCCATGGCGTGGGCGGCATCCACCTTGCCGGGGTGGACGTCACGCAGCGCCGATTCCACGAGCCGCGCGAAGAACGGCACGGCACCGATGGTCAGCGACACGCAGGCCGCCATCGGTCCCACCGATGATCCGGTGAGCCACCGGGTGAACGGAATGAGGCTCAGCATCAGGATGGCGTAGGGAATGGAACGGGTGATGTTGGCGATGGTGGACAACGTGATCGAGAGCACCGGATTCGCCACGATCCCGCCGCGTTGAGTGACGAACAGCACCACGCCGAGCGGCAGCCCCAGGACAACGGTGGCGAGGCTGGAGATGCCGACCATGATGAGGGTCTCGTAGATCGCGGGCCCGAGAGCCCGAAGGATGTCGTCGAGGCTCAGTTCGAGGGGGATCATCGGCCGGCTCCGTTCAGCTCGGATGTGGGGGTGCGTTTGGCATCGGCGCCGAGCTGGCGCAGGTATCCCATCACCGCGTCGGGGTCGGTTCCCTCCGGGACACGCAGCCTGAGGTGGCTGAAGGTGATCCCGGCCAGGTGCTCGACGCTGCCCGCGACGATCGGGATCGTCACCCCGAAGTGCTGCGATGTGAGCGCGACCACGGGACGGTCGGCGGTGCTGCCGGATGCGAGCACGTCGATGAGTTGTCCGCCGTTCTCGACGCTGGGGTCGTGGGGTGGGATTCCCAGCAGCGTCTGAGACAGCGACCCGTCGAGGGTGCGGATCACCTCGGCGAGTGGTCCGGATTCTACGATCCGTCCCGCCTTGAGCAGCGAGACGGAATCGCAGATGCGTTTGACCACGTGCATCTCGTGGGTGATCACGAGAATGGTCAGGCCCAACTGGGAGCGCAGGTCGAGGAGCAGGTCGAGGATCTCGTCGGTGGTTCGGGGGTCGAGGGCGGAGGTGGGTTCGTCACACAGCAACACAGCGGGGTTCGTGGCGAGCGCCCGAGCGATGCCGACCCGCTGCCGCTGTCCGCCCGACAACTGCGCTGGATGGGCCTTCGCGGCATCCGCCAGCCCGACGAGGTCCAGCAGTTCGAGGGCGCGGTTCCGAATGAAGTCCCGGCGCCCCTGGGATTCCAAAAGGCATCTGCCGATACGGAAGTTGGGCCGGCTGATGTGTTCGGTAAACGGCCCTAGGATCGAACGGATGAAAATCTCAAGCAGTTCGAGTGAACGTTCCCGTCTGGAGGCATGGACCTCCAGGGGGTAGGCGATGTTGCGCCACACGGTGCGGGAATCGAACAGGTTCGCGTGCTGGAACACCAACCCCAGGCGCCGGCGGGCGTTGCGCAGCGCGGTTGAGTGAACCTTGGTCAGTTCCACACCACCGATCTTGATCCTTCCCGAGGTGGGACGGTCCAGCATGGCCAGACATCTCACCAGGGTGGATTTTCCCGCCCCGGAATGGCCGATGATGCCGTGGACGCTGCCCTTGGGGACGGTCAGGGAGACTCCGTCGAGGGCACGCACCTTGCGTCCGGACTGGTTATAGACCTTGCGCAGGTCGGTTACGGTGATCAAGAACCCTCCTGGATGGTTGGCGTGCTCCTCAGGGGCCAACACATTGCATCAACCCGAAAGACCTCGCGTAAATTCCCACACCTTCGTCACTGTCCGGTTCGGCGGTGTTCAGGCCCGTACCGCTGCGGCGACGGCCTCGAAGACTTCGTGGTCCAGGACGGCACCGATCCGGCGGACACCGTCGGGGTCGATGCGGAGGATCCGGTTGATGCGCACCTCGCTGGGGCGTCGCTGCGGATCCCACTCCCCCGTTCCGATGTCCATCCAGAGCCGTCCGCACCGGGCCTCCTGGGCGGCGTCACGGTCGTGATCCTTGGACGTCAGCAGCAGCCCGAGCAGCCACTCGTGGTCGCGGCCGATGATCAGCACGGGCCGGTCCTTACCGTCCCTGTGATCCTCCTCGTAGGGTACCCAGGTCCAGACCACTTCGCCCGGGTCGGCCTCCTCCCCGGGAGCCGGGGAGTAGGTGATCCTGGGGGTTCCCTTGAAATCTCCCGGGTACTCGCGGCGCCCCGACCCTCCGGTGCGACGGGAACCGCTCGGATGCTGCCCCGTGTTGCTGGATGTTCTCGTGGTACGCCTCCTCGTGCTGCGGCTCCGGCGTGATCGGTTCACGTCGGGTCTGAACTGAGCCACGAGGTCGCGAAAGATCCGTGACAGCAGGTTGCCCAGCCAGTTGCTCATGGGATCACCCTAGGGCCTGCTGCATAAACGGGCGGCGCGCGGTGGGAGTTTCGGTAAACCAGAGGCCCGCGCCCGTCCGATGGGGGGGTTCGGGCGGGCGCGGGCGTCCTTGGGTCCCGGCTAGCCGGGAGCCGGCGTCGCGGTCCGCTGCCCAGATGGGGGGAACAGGCTACGTCTCCTGCGCTCCGGCAAGAACTACGTTACAGCACTCGACCCCCACAGGGAAGCAAATCGCCCCTCGCGTTAACCGTGAATAATCGTTTGACCGCCAGCACGTTAACCGCAAGCAATCCCTCTTGCCCGCCCTTTGGCCCTCCCGAAGAGACATTTACCCTTGACAAGGGGTGTTTGTAACCTTCGCCAGGATCGTGGGGGCGCCCTCCCTGGCCCCTCCGGAACGGTCCCGGCGATCCGTCCCAGCAGCTTGGTCCCGACCGAGCGGTTTCGGCCCCAAGTTATGATTGATGCCCCGGTCATGGGTCCTCGGGATCCGGGTCGCCGGCTCGATGGCATGATTGCCACCATGTCTGATGCACCCCTGAACGGCATCGTCGCGCTGCTCGACGACGCTCCCCTCGACGACCACATCGGAGTCGTGGAGGTGCTGGCCCAAGAAGGAGTGACGAACCTGTCGCTGCCCACCGGGGCACCGGACTTCGAGGAACTCGCGTCCCTCTACGGCCAGCGGGTCAGGCTCGGAGCGCACGGCCCGGTGGATGATCCGGCGGCCCTGGTGGCGCGGGGAGCGGATTTCATCCTTCCCGACTTCCTGTCCCCGGACGTCGCGATCGCCGCGGCCACGCTAAAGGTGGCCTGTTACGCCTCCGCCATGACACCCAATGAGACGTTGACCGTGCTGGAGATGCCCGTGACCGGGGTGCAGTTGCGCCCCGCGGAAGTCGTCGGACCAACAATGGCGGAGCACCTGCGGGAGCTGGGGCTGATAGGCAGGGTCGTACCGCGCGGCGGTTTGATCTCCTTCACCGCCAAGCAGTGGCTGAAAGCGGGCTCCCCCGCGGTGTGCATGGACCAGCACCTGATCGGCGACGCCCTCACGGGCGGCGACCTGGCGGCCCTCCGTGACCGCTGCCGAAGCCTCGCCTAGAAAAACACCGATCGCGGTCTCACCGCCCGAATCCGGCAGTCTCCTTGGGACAGGCGTCTCAGATCCCGCGGCGCGGCCGCGGGTCACCTCCGCGGCGCGGCTGCGGATCCTGCGGCGGCGCCTGGTCACGCATGCGGACCTGGGTGATCTCGGCTTCGGTGAAGTCGTCCCAGTCCTCGCCGGGGGCACGCGGCGCCGGCGGTGGCACGTCCTCCCCCTCACGGAACCAGGCGGGTTGCATGGTCTGCGTCTCGGGTTCCCTCCGGGGCGCGAAAACCTCGGTGGCCTCCTGGGGGGCCATGAACTCGGTTTCCGCACGCACCTCGGTCTCGTCGTCCAGCCCCGGAGCCAGACCATAGCCCATCTCCTCGGGTTCGTCCTCGAGTAATTTCCCGTCGCCGATAAACCCCGAGGTTTCCTCATCCGCGTCCCTGCGCCGAGAGCGGACGATGAAACCGAGCACCGCCAGCGCCGCGGCCGCGACGAGCACCACGCCTCCGCCCAAGAGCCACCACAGCAGGGACCCGCCGCGTCCCTCACCCTGCGCCGCGGCGCCGGACGGTGAGGTGGTGGCGGCCGGGCGCGTGCTGGCCGTCTGGGACGGGATCTGCGGAGCCGCACCCTCGGTGGCCTCGCTCGCGGTTGGAGTGGGGCTGCTCTCGATTATGGGCGCGTTGACGGTGATCTCCTTCTCCGCCGACCCGGGTTGCAGGTTCGCGCCGCCCGTGAAAGTCGCGATCAGTTTCCCGGTGCCAACGGCGGCCGTTCCCGGGATCTCCACATAGCCGTCGAAGTTTCCGCTGGCGTCCGTGACCAAGGTGTAGTCGGAAAGCGTGGCGCCCTCGTAGGCGAAGGTCACCACACCACCCGAGACCGCCTCACCGGAAACCGTCTTGACGCTGCCCACCACCCTGACGGGGTCTCCCGGGGTCGTGCTGGCGGGTTCGACATCCAGGGTCACCGCGGTTGTTCCCTGCGCCGAGAACTCGATCCGCGAGGTTTGCGACGACGGGGCGTGCTGCGCGTCCCCGGGGTAGGAGATCACGAGGTCCTGGGGTCCGGTGAGTTTGTCCGCGGGGATGTTGAACTCCATGGCGAAGGCGCCGTCGCCTCCGCTGGCGACGGTTTGCAGCGGCTGTCCCGCGACAGACGCGGTCAGTTGTCCGCCTCCCAGCCCGCGACCGGAACCGTCACGGAGGACTCCCGTCACCTTGACGTGTCCCGCGGTGTCCGCCGCTACGCTGGCCTGAATCTGCGTTGGGGCCGGGTCCGCCCAGGCCTTGAGGCCCGGGACGAGCAGGGCCAGCAGAGCCGCCAGCAGCAGGCTCAGGGCCGTTCGTCTCGCCCGCAAGATCGGTGAACTCATTCAGTTTCCTTTTCAGGAGGGTCCTGTGCAGATTACCGGGAAGGAACACAAGGTGCCATGGCGCCCGTACCTCCAACGCCGAGCCCCGGGGTGAAAGTTCCACCGCGAACTCACGCCCGCTCACCCCCGGCAGCCGCCGACACCCCGTCGCCAAGCCCACTTTCCAGCCTACCGTTTGCTGTCCGCATCGCAGAAGCGGGATTGACGAGATGACGTGATCCGTTGGGCGTGGGATGATACCTCCGGCACTCAGTTCACCGGCGCGTGGTTTGTGCAATCCACAACCACAACCTATCCTGAGAGAAGTTCAGGCAATTCTAAGAAATGAGGGGACCCATGGTAAAGGCACGACGCGCCTTCCTGGAGGAGGACGACCAAGACGTCCTCGACATCACCCCTCCCGCCGTCACTTCCCCGCGACGGGAGGCAAAACGCCCGCGCATCCTCGGCAAACTGCTGGCCCCCATCGCACTGTCCGGCCTGGTGGTGGCAGGCTCCTTCGCAATCGCGAGCAGAGGCAATACCGATCAGACCGCCGACCCGAGCTACCAGAACACGGACCTCGGCGTGAGCCGTGGTGGCGAGCGCGCCCCGCTGCCCTCCGTATCCCCGTCCGGTGACGCCGAGACCAGCAGCCCGGATCCGCTACCGACCCCCACTGAAACCCCCGAGGCGACGCCGAGCGAAACCGCCACCCCCACCGAGGAACCCACCACGGCCGCCCCGACCAACACCTTCGACCCCTCCAAGCTCGGTGAGAAGACCGGCGAGAAGTACATCGCGTCCTCGGCCAACGTCCGGACCGGTCCCGGTTCCGACTACGACGTGCGCACCACGCTCGACGCGGGCATCGCGGTGACCGTGACGAACGTCACCTCGAACGGCTGGCAGCAGATCTCCTACAAGGGCCGCGCGGGCTGGGTGAAGTCCGACCTGCTCACTGACAAGAAACCCGAGAGCCCGTCCTCCTCCGGCTCCGGTTCTGGTTCCGGCGGATCGGGTTCCGGCGGTTCCTCCAGCGGCACCTGTTCGTCCTCTTCCGCGAAGAGCATCGAATCCGGACTGACCTCGAAGACGATCTCCGTGCTGCACACGGTCTGCGCGACCTTCCCAGACGTGAAGTCCTACGGCGGCTACCGCAACGAGTCCGGGTATCACGGTCAAGGTCGCGCCATCGATGTGATGATCTCCGGCGACCGCGCCTGGGAGATCGCCAAATGGCTGAGGGAGAACGCCAAGAGCCTCGGCGTGATCGAGGTCATCCACGCCCAGAAGATCTGGACCACCCAGCGCGCCTCCGAGGGCTGGCGCTCCATGTCGGATCGAGGGTCGGCCACGGCGAACCACTACGACCACGTCCACATCTCGGTGGGCGGCTGAGCCAGGCACGAAACGCCCCCACCGACCCGGACCGCACGCCCTGCCCTTCCCCCGTTCACGAATCGTGCCGTCCCCCGGCCAGGCCCCTCCTCCCCGCTCACGAATCGCGGGGAATCGACGGTTCAACGTCGCCACACGACGTTGAACCGTTTTTCTTCCGCGATTCGTGCCCAAGGGAGGCTCGGACCAATCAGTTCTGGGTGGGATCGTGTGGTGTCGTCCCTGTGTGGTGTCTGAAGGCCCTGACCTGGACGGCTCAGATGAGCGCCACCCCGTCACCGACTGTCACGACGCCCTCGTTCAAGGCACGGCCCGCCACTCCCCAGCAGACCTTGCCTTCGCGAGTCCGGTAATCGGCGAGGACCGCCAGCACGTCGGCCTCCCCTCCCGGGTGTTCCGAGTGCAGGTTCACGACGGGACAACGCCCGATCCATTCCTCCACCAGCACATCCACCTCCCCGATCCGCAGCCGGGAACCCACCAGAGTCTCCTCGTCGACGGGCTCGGTCAGATCATCCACTCCGACTGTGAGGCGGAAACGACGCGGATCCACCGGGCCTCCCATGCGCCGCTCCAGTTCGGCCAGGGAGCTGGCGAACCAAAGACTCACGGGAGCTCCGAAGACGAAACCACCCGGACGAACCAACCCCGCCAGCACGCAGTCCTGCCCGAGATACCCGGCCAGGGCCCGGCTTGCGGGGCCGGGCAGTTCCTCCACCTCCAGTCGCCTGCCCCAGTATTCGGCGTCCCATCGCCGCCCCACTTCGAGCAGCTGGGTCACGCGCGACGAGTCCGGGAACCCCAGTTCCAGCGCGGACCCGTCGCACCGGGCGCGCACGGCCAGCAGCGCCGGGTTCCGGACGGTCCTCAGCACGGCCCCGCCACCGGCCTCGACCGCCGCGAACCTCCGGTCTCCCGCCACCCCACTGGGCCCGACCCGGATGCGTTCGCGCGGCAGGATCGCGGTTCCCTTGACCTCGGCAAACCCCAGACTCTTCACCCGCATGGTCGTCATTCTCCCGCGGAAATCCCCTGTCAGGGAGTCGCGAACGCGTAGAGCCGCCACGCCACCCCGCGGCCGTCGACCCATTGGCGTTCCAGGTTCGCCACCCCGGCGCCGTTCTCGTGGATTCCCGGGAACCGGGCGGCAATGGCGTCGGCCGGTGAGCGCTGCGGATCGGTCACCAGGGCGTAACGAACCCTCCCGGTGATGGGATCGTCCAGTTTCTCCCGGAAATCCCGGTCCGGGGTGATGACGAACTGCCGGGGCCTCCGGCTGGCCAGGACGATGGGAAAGGAGTAGGTGGTGTCGGTGATCACGCTTCCCTCGGGCAGGTCCAGGGAATCGAGGTAGGCCGCCACCTGGGCCTGTGTGGCGTACTGGCCGGACCGTGCGACCTCCACCGCCTGCTGTTCCTCCCGGGCCAGGCGCGGATCCGTGGTTGCCCACCAGGCAACGGGCAGCGGGACGAGGGTGGCGATCAGCACCACCCATGCCGTCGCCCTCCGGAACGCCAGCCTGCCCACCCCGGCCCGCAGCGTCCCCAGGACGTAACCGGCCATCAACATCCCCCAGGGGACCGCCATGAGCTGGAGCCGGAGCCATCCGAAGGACCATCCGCTCAGGAAGGCCCACTCTTCGAGGGCCAGGATTCCACCGAGGACCGCGGCGGGCCCCAGCACCCCCGCGTCCCGCCGCCACGTGGCGATCACCAGGGCGACGGCGATGAACAGGATCGCGAGGGGCGCCACCGCCAACAGCTGGGCGCTGAGATAGGTCAGGGCCCCGTCGAGGTTCCCGCCCGTGACCTCGTCGACGGCCGCCCGGGCCCCGGCGGCCTGCGCGGCATCGCCGTGCCAGGACGCGCCGGCCGCGAACCACGATCCCGTCGCCATGCGGGAGGCCAGCGCCCACAGGGCGAAGGCCGCAACGAAGGGACCGCCGGCCAGTGAACAGTCCAGCAGGAACAGCGACCCCGCCCGCGCACCTCCCCGGGACCGCCACCAGCTGACGACCAGGACCAGGACGACGGTGGCGGCCACGGCGGCCACCGCCTCGTGGCACACCAGGTAGGCCAGGCCGAGACCGGTTCCCACGTGCACCAGGCACCAGGGATCGTCCTCCCTGAGCCAGCGCGTCAGGTTCAGGGTGGCGTACAGCGCGACCGCCAGGAGCATGGATTCGCTGGCGCCGGATGCGGCGGGGAGCAGGATCAGGGGATGGACGGCCAGGATTCCCGTCAGCACCAGGGCCGCTCCCCCGCCCATCCCGAACAGGACGAGGAGCCTGCGGGCCAGGACCATCGCCAGCACACCGCAGAACGCCGAGACCACCACCCCCGCGAACGATTTCGCGGCCAGCACGGGAACCACGGGCGCGAACAACAGCAGCGGAATCACCGCCAGCGACGGCAACGGGCCCCGGAGGAAGTCGCTGGCCGTCAGGTGGGGGTCGCGGCTGAACATCGCGAAGTAGCCGTCGGCCACCCGGCTCATGGCGTCGGGATGGACGATGTCCTGGCCCGCCAGCCAGACCCCGGCCCCTAGGTAGAGCACCGCGGTGAAAAGGATGATGATCCCGTCCTCGGAGACCCGGGAGCGTCCCTGCTCCTTCACGGCACCCGCTCCCGGGCGGTCAGGGCACCGACGGGCGGCTCAGCGACCACTTGCTGCCCGGGATCCGCGCGGAATCCGTGGATCTTCTTCTTTCCGCGGAACGGGCGGCGGATCAGCTGAACGACGGCCTTGACCGCGGCAACCCCCGCCAGCAGCCAGTACCCGGGGCTCAGCAGCGCCGCCACCAGCAGGTCGGGGCGCCCCATCACCCGGGCGGCGTACAGGTTCACGTACATCGCGGAGAGGTTGCCCGCCACCAGGCAGAGCAGCGCCAGGTGGTGGACCAGCGGTGGGAACAGCCCGGCCACGATCGGGTCCCGGGGAACGAACCAGGTCAGGGTGAGGATCCAGAACAGGCCGTTGAGGAGACCGAGCAGCGGACCCCCTGCGACGAGAACCGTCGTGTCCGCGACGACCCGCCAGCCTGCCTGCTCGGCGAACAGCCGCGGCGAACGCATGTGCACCAGGAAGGTCTGCAGCTGGCCCTTGTACCAGCGGCTCCGCTGCTTGATCCAGTTGATCGGGTCCGGGTTGGGTTCCGCGAGGGTCATGGAGTCGAGCGCCCCGACCCGGTACCCGGTCCGGCGCAGCCTGACGCCGAGGTCGGCGTCATCGGTCGCGTTCCACGGGTCCCACGCCCCGGCGGCCCTGAGCGCGGCCACCCGGAAATGACTGGAGGTGCCTCCCAGCGGAACGGGAGCGGATGCGTCGACCAGACCGGGAAGCAGGTTGCCGAAACGAATCTCTTGTTCCAGTGTGAACCAGCGGGCCAGCAGGTTCCGGGACGGGCCGTGGAAACCGAGACGGGCCTGCACGCAGGCGTAACGCGGACCCAGCCGTTCCAGGGCCACGACGGCCTTGCGCAGCTGGAGCGGATCGGGCCGGTCCTCCGCGTTGAACACCGTGCAGAGCATCCCTCGCGCGGTCAGGAGGCCGTAGTTGCAGGCCTTCGGTTTCGTCCGGGGATCGGCCCCGGGCACCCGGATCACGCTCAGGTGCGCCCGGGGACGCAGGGCTTCGGCGGCGGCGACGGTCCTGGTGTCACCGGCCTCCACCAGGAGCCGGATGTCCAGCTTGTCCCTGGGGTAGTCGATGCGTTCGAGGGCTTCGATCAGCTCCTCCACCCGCGGTTTACGGAACACCGGGACCAGCACGGTGTAGGTGGGCAACCGGCTCTCCGGGACCGCGCGGGCCTCCTCGTCGGTGACCCTCATCCGTCCGCCCCGCGCGCCACGCCTGAACACCAGCAGACGGAACACGAGCGCCCAGAGCTGGAAGGCGGCCAGCAACCCGACCAGCACCACCCCGGTGGGGCCGGGCAGGAAGACCAACCCGGCCAGGGACGAAACGATTCCCGCCACCAGGAGCAGCCGCTGCCAGCGGACCAGGACGATACGGGCCGAGTACGCGGGGGATCGGCGCTCCAGGGCGTGGCAGGCCACGTCGAGGGCCCGGTCCGGGGCCACGAAGGCCGAATCGGGAAAAGGGGCCGGGGCTTCCCTGGGCGGGATGAGCGCACCCCGGTCGAGTGCGCGCTTCGGTGGCGGGGAGGTCATGACATCACTCCGATCCTCGACGAGACGGCCACGAGAACCAGCAGCACACCCACCGCGACGTGACGCGCCGTCGGGATCCGGGCCAGCTGGTCGTGGGGCGCCCATCCCCTGCGGGTCACCGCCACGAACACGCCGATGCCCCACGCGGCGAGCGCCACGGCCATGGCCACCAGGTGGCCGGGCGGGGGCAGCAACCATCCGAGGGCAGGCAGCGCGGCCGGCCAGACCCACATCGCAGCCCGGGTGCCGCTGAGCACCAGCACGCACGCAGCCAGGCAGAGAAGCCACGCGACGGTCACGGCCACGGGATTGTCGGAGGTGGGCCACTGCCGCAGCATCCAGATCCCTGCTCCCAGCGCGGTGACGGCGAGGATCAGGTCCACCTCGCGGTCGTCGATCCGGGGTTGGTTGCGGCTCACGCAGAGCAGGGCCGCGGCGGCCAGCAGCGAACCCAGCCACCCGGGCCACAGCCCCGGCAGCGCGGGCGACTGCGGCATCACCGCCGCGATCAGCACCCCGCACAGGACGAGGAGGACGGCGTGCCCTTTGATTCCGTGCAGTGCGACGGCCAGGGAGGACACCTTCCTGCGGACCATCACCATTGTGTTGTCGGGTTCGCCCATGGCGGCAACCTCTCAGCGTGGTGGATCTGCCTCGGGATTCATGTTTCCGGTTCACCCCGGCGAAAGGAAGAAGCCACGCTGCACGGCCACCTGACGAAAGTTCCCCGCCCTGGCTGAAGGTTGGGGCCGCTGAGGCCCGTGTTCCGGGGCCCGGAGCCGGTCATGGGCCGGGCGCGTCGGGAAAACGGATGTCAGCCGGCCCAGTGTTGATGCGCCCCGGGTCCTGTCACGAAAGCGTTGTTCGTACGGGAACTTGCTGAGCAGGCCAGCACGCCCGCTACAGGACCTAAGCTTGGAGCCATGATCAAGCCGGTTGATGCCACCACCACTGCTGCCTGGGATGAGCTGGACGAGCTCGCCGACAATGCCGAACTGGATCTCCGCAGGGCCTTCGCCGACGATCCGGAACGGGCCGCCCGTTTCACACACACCGTCGGGGACCTGCACGTCGATCTGTCGAAGAACCTGATCAACGACGATGTCGTCGCGGCGCTGCTGCGGCTCGCGGAACAGACCGACGTCGCCGGCCGCCGGGATGCGATGTTCCGCGGCGAACACATCAACGTCACCGAGGATCGCGCCGTGCTGCACACCGCGCTGCGACTGCCCCGCGACGCGGAGTTGACGGTCGACGGGCAGGACGTGGTCGCGGACGTCCACGAGGTGCTGGACAAGATGTTCGCCTTCGCCGACAAGGTGCGTTCCGGCGAGTGGGTGGGGGTCACGGGCAAGCCGATCCGCACCGTGGTCAACATCGGCATCGGAGGTTCCGATCTCGGGCCGGTGATGGTCTACGAGGCGCTGCTGCCTCACAAGCAGCAGGGCCTGGAGTGCCGGTTCATCTCGAACATCGACCCGACCGACTGCTTCGTCAAGACCGCGGACCTGGATCCCGAGACCACGCTGTTCATCGTCGCATCCAAGACCTTCACCACCCTGGAGACCCTCACCAACGCCCGCATGGCCCGCACCTGGCTGCTGGATTCCCTGGTCGCCAGGGGCGCCATCGAGGACACCGAGCAGGCGCGCCGCGAAGCCATCGCGAAACACTTCGTCGCCGTTTCCACCGCGCTGGACAAGGTGGCGGAGTTCGGCATCGACCCGGTCAACGCCTTCGGGTTCTGGAACTGGGTGGGTGGCCGCTACTCGGTGGACTCGGCCGTCGGCCTGCCGGTGGCGATCGCGATCGGGCCCGACGGTTTCCGTGACTTCCTGGCCGGTTTCCACGCCGTCGACCAGCATTTCCGCACGGCCGAGCCGTCGCGCAACGTGCCGCTGCTGATGGGGTTGTTGAACGTCTGGTACGTCAACTTCCTGGGCGCCACCAGCCACGCGGTGCTGCCCTACGCGCAGTACCTCCACCGGTTCGCCGCCTACCTGCAGCAGCTGACGATGGAGTCGAACGGCAAGTCGGTGCGCTGGGACGGTTCCCCGGTGACGTGCGAGACGGGCGAGGTGTTCTGGGGCGAACCCGGCACCAACGGCCAGCACGCCTTCTACCAGTTGATCCACCAGGGCACCCAGCTGATCCCCGCCGATTTCATCGCGGTCGCCAACCCGCCGCACGCGATCAAGGACGGTGACGTGGACGTGCACGGCATGTTCCTGGCGAACTTCTTCGCCCAGACCGCGGCGCTGGCCTTCGGGAAGACCGAGGAGCAGGTGCGTGAGGAGGGCACGCCGGAGGAAATCGTGCCGGCGCGGATCTTCTCCGGGAACCGGCCCACCACCTCGATCCTGGCGCCCGCGCTGACGCCGTCGGTGGTGGGACAGCTGATCGCGCTCTACGAGCACATCACGTTCGTGCAGGGAATCGTGTGGGGCATCGACTCCTTCGACCAGTGGGGTGTCGAGCTGGGCAAGAAACTGGCCCTGGAGATCGCGCCGGCGGTCTTCGGTGACGCCCACGCCCTGGCCCGGCAGGACGCGTCCACCCGGGCGCTGGTGTCCTGGTACCTGGAAAACCGCCGGTGAGCCCACGCGGGAAGAAAACGAGCAGGCCGCGTCGCCGTCGCCTGGAGGTGGCGGCGGCCGTGGCCCTGGCCGTCACGCTCGGTCCGATTCTGTCCGGGGTTTTCATGGTGGCCTCGGGCAGCGCCGACCGGATCTACACGGCGGGCGAGGACATCCCGGCCCGGGACGTGATCATGGTGCTGGGCGCGAAGGCCGATCCCGGGCGCCCGTCGGGGTTCCTGACAGCCCGCCTGAACGTCGCCGTCGATCTGTTCAAGTCAGGCAGGGGCAAGGTGATCCTCGTCACGGGGGCCAACACTGCGGAGAGCAACTACGAAACCCAGGTGATGGAGGACTACCTCATCTCCCGGGGCATTCCCGCGGGCAGGATCGTGCAGGACATCGCAGGCTACGACACCTACGATTCCTGCATCCGGGCCCGCGACGTGTTCGGGGTGCGGGAAATGACGGTGGTCTCGCAGGCCTACCACCTGCCGCGCACGATAACCACCTGCCGTGCCCTGGGGGTCGACGCCATCGGGGTGGGTGACGTGACGGCCCAGCGGAACTGGCCTGAGCGTTATCTCCAGGGGGAGCTGCGCGAGTTCCCGGCGTACGTGAAAATGCAGCTCGACCTGCTGCGCGGGACTAAGGCGACGCAGTCGCCGCCGAGCAACGCCATCCAGGACGCACTTCGAAGAAGTTAAGTCGAAACCACCCCATTGATGCCGGTTGAACCGGGCGCAAGGAACGAGCGGCCCGAGTCGAAACCAGTTCTGGCGTCCGGGAGGTGGACCTGGCCACGGGTCCCGGGGTGTGTGCGGGATGGCATCTACTCGCCCGATACCGAAAAACCCCGCATTGCGGCGGGGCGGGGATTCACATCTGGTGGCCAGGGCCGGGGTCGAACCGGCGACCTTTCACTTTTCAGGCGAACGCTACTACCAACTGAGCTACCTGGCCGGTGGGTGGCCTGTAGCTCACCCAGCGACCCCGACGGGACTCGAACCCGCGACCTCCGCCGTGACAGGGCGGCGCGCTAACCAACTGCGCCACGGGGCCAATTTCTTGACCTGCTGGCTCCCACCAGCCCGGGTAACTCTAGCGGCACTCCCCGGTTTTGGGAAATCGGGGTTCGGGGCCGCTTGACCACCCGTTCCAAGGAGCTCCGAACAAGAATCTCCTTGGCATCCCCAACGGGATTCGAACCCGTGTTGCCGCCGTGAAAGGGCGGAGTCCTAGGCCGCTAGACGATGGGGACCAGCGTCGAGAAGGATAGTGGCGATCCGCTCTCCGGGCAACTCGGCATCAAAGGCACTCAATCCCCTGCGTTGGTTGGAGAACGAAGACCACGGACGTCCCTTCGAAGCGGGTCGAGCGAATCGCGGGCTCCGCCGGGAGCATCTTGCCGCATCCGGACACACCACCAGCACCTGGCCGCAACTCGCTGGGCCCCGGGCGTAGCCTTGTTATTCGTGAGCAGGAGAGTCGCCACCCCGATGTGCCCGTTGCGTCCCGGCGACCCCTGTGGATTGTGCGTTCCCGGGGCCGACGGGCCCCACAACTGCCCGACGGTGCGTCTCGTGCTGGAGGATCCCGAGATGCGGGAGATGTGGCTGGCGAAGAAATCCGAGAAACGCGCCGCCGCCAAGTGATCGCGGACCTTTCTCAGACGCTGCCGGGTCCGTAGGCGGCGAGCCAGCGCCGGATCTCGTCGAGAAAACGGCGCCGAGGCTCCTCCTGCGACAACGCCAGGTCGTGTCTGCCGCCGTGGATGCGGATCAGGGTGACGTGGTCGCCGAGCTGCGGGGCCCGCGCGGCCAGGGCGTCGACGTCGAGAACCAGGTCCACGCGGTGCATGTCGTCGTTCCAGGTGCGGGAGGGGTCGCTGCGGGCGCTGATCAGCATCAGCACCGGGATCTCGATCCCGAGGCCGGCCGCCACCGCCGCGTGGCCGCGCATCACCGCCGACATCCAGCCGACCCGGGGCAGGAAGGCCGGGTCTCCCTTGAGGTTGTGGTTGTAGTGCCACTCCCCCTCCTCGTCGGCGGAGATGGAGCGGCGGTAGAAACCCGGGTCGGGCATGGGAAGCGCCCGGGTCGGGGAGAGCGTCCCGACCGCCCCGAAGGCTGCGGCGAGGGCGGGCCGCCACGCCTGGAGGCTCTGCAACTCCAGCCACGGCGAGTTCAGCACCACGGCGTCCGCCACCCCGGGCCGGTCGCTGACGAACAACGAAACCACCAGCCCGCCCGTCGAGTGTCCCAGCAGCACCAGGTGGTCGTGTCCCTCGTCGCGGATCACCTCGACGGCGGCGTCCAGTTCCTGGTGGTACTCGCCGAGGTCGGCGGTGTATCCGGCGAGCTGCCCGTCGCGCAGCGACCTGCCGTAGCGGCGCAGGTCGAGGGCGTAGAAGTCGTATCCCCAGCTCTCGACGGCTTCGGCCAGGTGGGTCTGGAAGAAGTAGTCGCTCCACCCGTGGACGTACAGCACGGCACGGGAGGACGCTGGCCCGGCGTGCCGGACCAGCGTGGCCACCGCTTCGTGTTCCGGTTCGCCCGGATACGTCCGGGCCCCGGGCAGGGGAATGCTGAACTGCTGGTACCCCGGCAGTTCAGCATCCGGAACCCAGGAAATCACCGACGGAGATCAACGATGCGGGTACTCGTCCTCGGGGTCGTCGTCAGTGTTGTACTGCTCCGCGAGGTCTGCGTACGCATCAGGAATGTCGGTGGTCTCCCGGGACTCGTACTTCTCGCCTCGGAGCTCACGCTCCAACGACGCGAAATCGGTGTCCACTGAGCGATACTTCAAATCGCGGGCCACCTTTGTCTGCTTCGCCTTTGCACGGCCGCGCCCCATATGGGTCGACCCCCTCGTTCAATCATCGCGGGCTTGCCGCGGAATCTGTCAGTAACTCGTGACCACGAGCCTACCGGAGTCAGTCAACATGCTCAAAGCTTCACGACGGGTAGGCTGGCTGAGCCGCATCGCCGAGACCTGAGGAGACCCGATGGGAAAGATCATCTACACCCTCACTGACGAGGCCCCCAGGCTGGCCACCTGCTCGCTGCTGCCGGTGCTCCAGGCATATGGGCACCTGGCAGGCATCGGCATCGAGGGACGCGACATCTCCCTGGCCGCCCGCATCCTGGCGCGTTTCCCCGACTTCCTGCCCGATGACAAGCGGGTTTCCGACACCTTGGACGAGCTAGGGGAGCTGACGAGGGACCCTTTGGCCAACATCATCAAACTACCCAACATCTCCGCCTCGGCACCGCAGCTGAAGGCCGCAATCGCGGAGCTCCGGGCCAAGGGTTTCCCCCTGCCCGATTACCCGGAGGAACCCGCCACCCCGGAGGAGCGGGAGATCCGCTCCCGCTACGACCGGATCAAGGGATCCGCTGTAAACCCTGTACTACGCGAGGGCAATTCCGATCGCCGCGCTCCCGAGTCCGTGAAGAACTACGCGCGCACCAACCCGCACCGGCTGGGAGCCTGGACACCGGATTCACGTACCCGCGTCGCCACCATGGCCTCCGGCGACTTCCGCCACAACGAGCAGTCGGTGGTACTGGCCGGTGGCGACGTGCTCACCATCCGCCACGTCGCCGGTGACGGCACCGTCACCGTCCTGCGGGACGGCCTGGAGACCCTGCCCGGGGAGGTCGTGGACGCCACCGTCATGCGAGCGGCGGCACTCGATGACTTCCTGGCCGGGCAGGTGGATGCGGCCAAACGGGAGGGCCTGCTGTTCTCCGTGCACCTGAAGGCGACCATGATGAAGGTCTCCGACCCGATCATCTTCGGCCACGTCGTGAGGGCCTTCATCGGCCCCGTCCTGGAACGCCACGGCGATGCCCTGGCCGCTGCGGGCCTGTCCCCCGACGACGGCCTGGGCGCGATCCTCGCGGGTCTGGGGAACCTCCCGGGAGAAGAGGAGATCCGGTCCGGGATCGAGGCAGCCCTGGCGGAGGGACCCGCCCTGGCGATGGTCGACTCCGGGCGGGGCATCACCAACCTGCACGTCCCCTCCGACGTGATCGTCGACGCATCCATGCCCGCCATGATCCGCAACTCCGGGCACATGTGGGGACCCGACGGCGCGGAGGCCGACACCCTCGCGGTGCTGCCCGACTCCTCCTACGCTGGTGTCTACCAGGCCGTGATCGACGACTGCCGCGCCCACGGCGCCTACGACCCGCGCACCATGGGCACCGTCCCCAACGTCGGATTGATGGCGCAGCAGGCCGAGGAGTACGGCTCCCACGACAAGACCTTCCACATCGAAAGCGACGGCCGCGTCGAGGTCGTGAACTCGGCCGGGGACGTGCTGCTGCGCCACGACGTCGCCGCGGGCGACATCTGGCGGGCCTGCCAAACCAAGGACGCCGCCATCCGCGACTGGGTGGGGCTGGCCGTGACCCGGGCCCGCGCGACCGGATGGCCCGCCGTGTTCTGGCTGGACGAGACCCGCGCCCACGACCGCAACCTGCTGCTCAAGGTGAAGACCTACCTGGCCGAACACGAGATCGACGACCTGGACATCCGCGTACTGCCCCCCGTCGAGGCCACCCGGTTCACAGTCGAACGCATCCGCCGCGGCGAGAACACCATCTCGGTGACCGGCAACGTCCTGCGCGACTACCTCACCGACCTGTTCCCCATCCTGGAGCTGGGAACCTCAGCGAAGATGCTCTCGATTGTGCCGCTGATGGCCGGCGGCGGGTTGTTCGAGACCGGTGCGGGCGGTTCCGCCCCGAAACACGTACAGCAGCTGCTGGCGGAGAACTACCTGCGCTGGGATTCGCTGGGTGAGTTCCTGGCGCTGGCCGCGTCGCTGGAACACCTCGCGTCCACGGGCAACGCCCGGGCGGGAGTGCTGGCTTCCACTCTCGACCGCGCGAACGGACGATACCTGACCGAGAACAAGTCGCCGACGCGGCGGCTGGGCGGCACCGACAACCGCGGGTCGCACTACTGGCTGGCCCGGTTCTGGGCGGAGGAACTGGCCACCCAGCGCGAGAACACCGGCCTGGCGGTGGCCTTCGCCCCCGTCGCGACGGCACTCGCCGAGGCCGAGGAAACGATCACCTCGGAACTGCTTGCGGTACAGGGCTCCCCCGTCGACATCGGCGGCCACTACCTGCCCGACGAAACCCTCGCCTCGGCGGTGATGCGCCCCTCACCCACATTCAACGCCATCATCGACGGCCTCTGAGAGAACCCGACCAAGGGGTGGTTTCGACACGACCGGTTTTCAAGAAGAACAAAGCTGGTTGAGCCGGGTCGCGAGGAACGAGCAGTCCGAGCCGAAACCACCCCACACCCGACAAACAAACCCAACCCCAAGTCCTCGGACATCCTCGCCATGGTTTCGACACGACCAGCTCGCAGAGCGAGCAGGCCAGCTCAACCAACTTCCACACCCACGGGTGAGGGGAATCACACGAGTTCGGCGACACCGGGGCCGTCGTGGGTCTCGATGCGGCCCAGCACCCAGGCGTCGATTCCCCGCGACCCCAGCAGCGCGACGGCCGCGTCCACGCCGGTCTCGGGCAGGATCGCGACCATACCGACGCCCATGTTGAGGGTGGCCTCGATGTCGGCCTGCGAGACCCGGCCCACCTGCTGCACGAGACGGAAGATCGCGGGAGGATTCCAGGAGTCGCGTTCCAGCCGGGCCTTCCGGCCCGCCGGGATCACGCGCGCCAAGTTGTTGGCCAGCCCGCCGCCCGTGATGTGGCTGAAGGCGTGGCATTCCACCTCGCGGATCAGCGCGAGGACGTCGAGGGCGTAGACCCTGGTCGGGGTCAGCAGTTCCTCGCCGAGGGTGCAGCCCAGTTCGTCGACGTGCCTGTCCAACTGCCAGCCGGCCTGTTCCAGCAGCACATGCCGCACCAGTGAGTAGCCGTTGGAGTGCAGTCCGGAGGAGGCCATCGCCAGCACCACGTCCCCGACCTCCACACGATCGGCACCCAAGATGGCGTCGCGTTCCACGACCCCGGTGGTCGCGCCCGCGACGTCGTACTCCTCAGGGCCGAGCAGCCCGGGGTGTTCGGCGGTCTCCCCGCCGACCAGGGAGCAGCCCGCCGCGACACAGGCGTCGGCGATGCCCGAGACGATGGCGGCGATACGTTCGGGAACCACCCTGCCGCAGGCGATGTAGTCGGTGACGAACAGCGGTTCGGCGCCGCAGACCACCAGATCGTCGACGAGCATGCCGACCAGGTCGAACCCGATGGTGTCGTGGCGGTCGAGGGCCTGAGCGATGGCGACCTTCGTGCCCACCCCGTCGGTGGAGGTCGCCAGCACCGGATGGGTATATCCCTTCAACGCCGAGGCGTCGAAGAATCCGGCGAAGCCGCCGAGCCCGCCCAGCACCTCGGGTCGGCGGGTGCGGGACACGGATGCCTTCATGAGTTCGACGGCGCGGTCACCGGCCTCGATGTCGACTCCGGCGGCGGCGTAGGCGGACTGGTTCATTTCTCCTCCAGGTGAAGCAGCTCGGCCTGGCCCTTCGGGACCGCTATCGGGTAGCGGCCGTCGAAGCAGGCACGGCAGAGTTCGGCGGCGGGACGGTGGGTGGCCTCGGTGAGGGCGTCGAGGGAGATGTAGCCCAGTGAATCGGCCCCCAGCGACCGGCAGATTTCGTCGACCCTCAGCCCGGGCGCGATGAGCTCGGCGCGGGTGGCGAAGTCGATGCCGTAGAAGCAGGGCCACTCCACGGGCGGCGAGGAAATACGCACGTGCACCTGCTTCGCCCCGGCCTCACGGAGCATGCGTACCAGAGCCCGTTGGGTGTTGCCGCGGACGATGGAGTCGTCGACCACCACGAGTCGTTTTCCCGCGATGACCTCCTTCAACGGGTTCAGTTTCAACCGGATGCCGAGCTGCCGGATGGTCTGGCTGGGTTGGATGAACGTGCGACCCACGTAGGCGTTCTTCACCAGTCCGAGGCCAAACGGGATACCGGAGGCCTCCGCGTATCCGACGGCTGAGGGAGTACCGGAGTCGGGGGTGGGGATCACCAGGTCGGCCTCGACGGGGTGTTCACGGGCGAGGATACGACCGATTTCGACGCGGGTGGCATGGACGCTGCGTCCCGCGATGGTGGTGTCGGGGCGTGCCAGGTAGACGTACTCGAACAGGCAGCCCTTCGGTGTGGCCTCGGCGAAACGCTGGCTGCGCAGGCCCGCCTCGTCGATGGCGATGAACTCTCCGGGCTCCACCTCCCGGACGAAACTGGCCCCCACGATGTCGAGGGCTGCGGTCTCAGATGCCACCACCCAGCCGGTGGCGAGCCTCCCCAGGACGAGGGGACGCACGCCCTGCGGGTCGCGGGCGGCGAACAACGTCGTCTCGTTGATGAAGGTTAGGCAGAAGGCACCCCGCAGCCTGGGCAGCACCGTCATGGCGACCTGTTCGATCGGTTCGGTCCCGAAGGAGGACATGAGCGCGGTCACCAGCGAGGTGTCGTTGGTGGAGTCCATGGTCTTTTTCTCGGGGACCCGCTGGTCGGGGTCGAGTTCGCGGAGCCAGGCCTCCAGCTCGTGGGTGTTGGTGAGGTTGCCGTTGTGGGCCAGCGCCAGGCCACCGACGTGGGTGGCGCGGAAGGTCGGCTGGGCGTTGTGCCACACCGAGGCGCCGGTGGTGGAGTAGCGGGTGTGGCCGATGCCGAGCCGCCCACGCAGGGAGGTGAGGGTCGCCTCGTCGAAGACCTGGGAAACCAGTCCCATGTCCTTGAACACGGTGATCCGCTCCCCCGTCGAGACCGCGATGCCCGCGGATTCCTGGCCGCGGTGCTGGAGCGCGAAGAGTCCGTAGTAGGTCAGCTGGGCCACGTCCTCGGACGGGGCGAAGACCCCGAAGACACCGCAGGCGTCCTTCGGGCCGTGGTCGATGGGGTCCAGATCGAGAGACAGTCGGCCATCAGGTCGGAGCACCGGTTCAGCTTATCGCGGGCCCACCTGGTGGGCGATCGCCTGGCCCACGAGTCGCGGTTACGCAGCACTCAACCCGAAAAATCCCCCGCCGGGGCCGAGAATCCGGGTTGAGTGCTGCGCAACCGGGGATTCGCGAAGTAGAGCCGTCCTGTGGAAAACGATGGGTGACGGTTCTGCCGCTCCCATGGTGAGAGTATGAAATCCCCACTGGCTCACCTGCCCATAGTGGCACGCAGAGACCACCCGCATCTTCGTAATCACATCGACCATCTCATTCGCTCCGGTCAACTCACCCCGCTCCTGCACGGGGTCTCCTGCTGGGCGGATCAAGAACCCGACTTCTCCCTGCTGGTCAGAGCCGCCGTTTCCTGGAATCCCGGAGCGATTCTGGTCGGAGCCACGGCCGCGGCCCTCACATGGTGGCCGGAGCTCAAACCTGACCGGGTGGAATTGGCTTCCCCTCCGCCTCGGAACCCCCCGCCCTGGATCAGGTGCAGGCGTCTGAGGATCCCGGCCTCACTCACGGAAGAACTGGGCGACACGAGAGTCGTCACCCCTGAGTTGTCGGTGCTCGGAATGCTTGACGGCGGGGACGCCAACCCCATGTGTGAGGCATTGAGACGCGGAGTGACCACTGTGGCGCGCATCCGAACCACCCTGGAGCAGATACCCCGAGCCTCGGGAAACCTCGTCCGCAACATCCTGCTGTCAGCCGCGAGGGACAACCCTTGGTCTCCCTTGGAACTCGAGGCCCATCAGCGACTCCGGCGAGCCGGTTTGAAGGGCTGGAGGACGAATCATCAGGTGCTGCTGGATGGTTTGGTCCATTTCCTTGACATCGCTTTCCCGGGCGCCCGGCTCGCCTTGGAAATGGATGGTTGGCAGCACCACGGTAACCACCTCGGTTTCGTCGCGGACCGCATCCGGCAGAATCGCCTGGTACTGGGCGGTTGGACCATTCTGCGCTTCACCACCCAGAGCTTGGATCACCTGGTTCCCGAGACGAAGCGGGCGCTGGCACGGTTGAGATGAAAAACGAAACCCGGTTGCGCAGCACTCAACCCGGAAAATTCCCCGCAGGGGCCGAAATTATGAGTTGAGTGCTGCGCAACCGGGCTGTGTCGGATCAACCCGCGAGATTGTTCAGCAGCAGGGTCTCCGCCAGGGCCGCCTTGGCGAAGTCACCGAGGTCCAGCGACTCGTCGATGCCGTGCATCCGCGAGTTCGGGTCGGTGACGGCGGTCACCAGCACCAGGGCATCTGGGTTGCGGTCGGCGAACTCAGCGACGATCGGGATCGATCCCCCGCAGCCGATCTCCACCGCATCAACCCCGAATGCCTCCCGGAAAGCGGTCTTCGCGGCCTCGGCCCGTTCCCCTTCAAGGGTGATCCGGCCGGGCGCTCCACACTGCCCCGCCACGACATCGACGTGCGCGCCCCAAGGTGCGTTCCTGCGCAGGTGCTCCTCCAGGGCCTTCGCGGCGGCAGCGGGGTCCTGGCCGGGCACCAAGCGCACACTCACCTTCGCCCGGGCCGATGGGATCAGGGTGTTGGAGGCCTTCGCGACGGGGGTGGCATCAATGGCCAGCACGGAGGCCGCGGGTTTGAACCACATCCGTTCCACCACGGACCCGTCGCCGATCTGCGAGACCCCCTCGAGCAGCCCGGTCTCCTCCAGCAGCCGATCCTCGGGGTAGTCGAGGTCGGGAGCGGTGCCGGTGACGAGACCCTCGATCGCAACGTTCCCGGCATCGTCGTGCAGGGTCGCCAGCAGCCGGCACAGCGCGGTCAACGCGTCCGGCACCACCCCACCGAACTGCCCCGAGTGCAGCCCCTCCGCCAGGGTGGAGACGGTGACCTGGCAGTCCGCGACACCCCGCAGCGACGTGGTCAGCGACGGCTTGCCGACCTCCCAGTTGACGGAGTCGGCGACTACGTAGACGTCGGCGGCCAGTTCGTCGCGGTAGCGGTCGAGCAGCGTAGGCATGCTCGGCGACCCGACCTCCTCCTCGCCCTCGATGAACACCTTCACCCCGACCGGTGGTTTGCCGTCGAAGACCCGCAGCGCAGCCACGTGCAGCGCGACCCCGCCCTTGTCGTCGGCCGATCCGCGCGCGTACAGTCTGCCGTCGCGTTCCGTGGGTTCGAACGCCGGGGAGGTCCAGGCGTCGGTATCGCCGGTGGGCTGGACGTCGTAGTGGGCGTACAGCAGCACCGTCGGCGTCCCCTCCGGCCCGGGAAAGTTCGCCCACACCGCCGGTTTCCCGCCGCCGTCGAGAAGTTTCACCTCCGAGGCCCCGAGGTCCCGGAACAACCCGGAGACCGCATCGGCGCAGGCGGCGACGTCAGCGTCGTGTTCCGGCATCGAGGAGATCGACGGGATGGAGATGAGTCTGTGCAGGTCGGCGATGGCGGAGGGCAGCACCCTCTCGACGTTCCAGGCGAGATTGGTCATGCCCTCACCCTACAGACAGCACATCGGCGGGGACCGATGTCGTCGGTCCCCGCCGATGCGAGCCCAGGCGGGATCTCCCGGACCCTCAGCCCTTGACCGCGCCCGCGGTCAGTCCGGCGACGATGTACTTCTGCAGGTACATGAACAACAGGACGATCGGGATGGCCGCGACCACCGCGCCCGCCGCGAACAGCGACCACGGGGCGTTTCGTTCATCGGAGGCCCACACGTACATGCCGACCGCCAGGGTGTAGTCCTCCGGCCGTTGCAGCACGACCTTGGCGAGAATGAACTCGCCGTAGCTGCTGACGAAGGACAGCAGGCCGACGACCACGAGGATCGGGGTCACCAGCCGCATGATGACCCCCCAGAAGATCTGGGCATGGCTGGCGCCGTCTATGCGGGCCGCCTCGTCCAGCTCCTTCGGGATGGTGTTGAAGAACCCGTAGATCAGGAACGTGTTGCCGCCAAGCGCCCCTCCGAGATAGACGGCGATCAACCCGAGGGCCGAGTTGAGCCCCAGCGCCGGGTAGATGTCGCGCAGCATCAGCAGCAGCAGGAAGATCGCGACGAAGGCCAGCATCTGCGGAAACATCTGAACCAGCATGAGAGCCGTGAGACCGCCGCGGCGTCCCGTGAACCGGTAGCGGCTGAACGCGTATGCCGCCGACGCAGCCATCAACACCGTTCCGATCGCGGTCGCGGTGCTGACCACGAACGACTGCAGCATCCAGCGCGGGAAATTGGTGCCGAACAGCGTTGCGTAGTTCTCCGTAGAGACCTTGTGGAACAGTTCGCTGGAACCGCTGATCGTGCCGCCCGGGTTGAGCGAGGCCGACAGCACGTAGAGCAGCGGGAAGATGCAGTAGAGCATCAGGATCACCGCGAGGATGTGTTTCCAGCCCACTTCCTTCCACCAGCGGGCGCCCTTGAGGGTGACGTTGTCGTTCATCACATGATCTCCTCGAGCTTGCGGGTCTGCCGGAATCCGAGCCAGGCGATTACCCCGACCACCACGAAGATGAGCAGGGACAACGCCGAGGCCAGGCCGTACTGCTTGCCTCCCGACTCGAAGGCGATGGAGTAGACCATCGAGATCAGGATGTCGGTCTCACCGATCAGCACAGGGGCACCGGAATAGTTCGGGCCGCCGCCGGTGAGCATGTAGATCAGGGAGAAGTTGTTGAAGTTGAACGCGAAACAGGCGATCAGCAGCGGCGCGAGGGAGACCATGAGCATCGGCAGCGTGACGCTGCGGAACCTCCGCCACGCTCCCGCACCGTCCATGATGGCCGCCTCGGTCAGCTCGGCCGGGATGGCCTGCAGGGCCCCGGTGCTGACCAGGAACATGTACGGGAATCCGAGCCACAGGTTGACCCCCAGGATTGCGAGTTTCGCCAGGTTCCCGTCGGACAGCCACGCGATGTTGGCCCCGCCCAGCATCTGGTTGATGATCCCGAACTCCCGGTTGAGCATGCCCTTCCAGGTCAGCGCCGCCAGGAACGCGGGGAAGGCGTAGGGCAGCAGGAAGATCGCGCGGTAGAAGGTGCGTCCCCTGACTCGTTTGTCGTTGTAGATCACGGCCAGGGCAAGCCCGAGCGCGAATGTGGTGAGCACGGACAGGATTGCGAAGGCGAAGGTCCAGGCCATGATACTGAGGAATGGTCCCGTCAGCCGCGAGTCGTTGAAGACCTCGGTGAAGTTCTTGGTCCCGACGAACACCCGCCAGCCCGGGGTGAGCTGCGACCCGTCGCTGGCGACGAAGGCTCCCACGGACTCGTCGGTGTGGTAGACTTTCCCTTCGGGATCGGTGAAGGTATCGGCCGCGGCGTCGTAGGTCAACGCCGACTTCGCGACATAGGCGAAGGACGCGTTGTCGGTACGCAACCAGCCCTGGGTGGGGTCGTCACTGAGGTTGACGCGCAACTCCAGCACATCCTTCTGCCGGGCCTGCACGTCGGCCGGCGACAGCACATTCCACCCGGGCACCTCCGTCACCCTGGTGCCGGCGACAACCGCTCCCTGCACCTCCGCGAGGGGAGCGTTCTGGGTTCCGGCCTCGGCGTGGCCGTCGCGCACCACCGCGAATCCCAGTTCGCCGTCCTTCTCGACGACGGTCACGGGATAGGTTGAGGTGCCCTCGACCCTGCGGTCAGAGGCCTTGAGGATCTGGGTGATGGCAGCTTGTTTGGAGTCGTTGTGGCCATCGCCGTAGTTGGTGAACGCCACCCAGGCGGTGGAACCCATCACGTAAACCTGGTAGACGAGCAGGAAAACCAGGCCGGGCAGCAGGTACTTCGCGGGGATCGCCCGCTTGGAGAAGTAGACGTAGTCGGCGACGAGCAGCGTCACAGCGAGGAACCCCAGCACGAGCCATTGCTGCCGGGGAACCGAAACCATGATGCCGTACAGCCCGAAGGCGTTGATCAGGGCCATCAGAACCAGCTTCGCGTAGAAGCCGGGGCGTGTGTAGTCGCGGGCGTGGGACAGCCGCGGCTCTGCAGAGTCGGTTTTCTCTGTCATGTCTTATTTCCGAACCGGGAACCGTGCGGGGGCCCGGGCAGCCCCCGCACGGAACACCGATCAGCCCTTGGCGAGCGCGTCCTCGACGTTGGCGATCATCTGCTGCCAGGTGGTCACGGGATCCTCCCCACGGAGGATGCTGAGTTCAGCGGAACCCCAGTGGCTCCAGACCGTGTCTATGCCGGTGATGGCGGGCAGGGACTGGCCGCTCTCACCGGCGGCCTCGAAGCCCTTGAGGACCGGGTCGGTGACGGCCGCCGCGGCGGACTTCAGCGCGGGCAGGCGCCCACCCTTTTCCTGCAGGATCTTCTGCGCCTCGTCACCGGCCATGTAGTCGAGGAACTGGTTGGCCAGCAGCGCGTTCTTGGAGTACGACGACAGGTAGACGCCCTGCACCCCGATGAACGGGGCGGACGGCTGGCCACCTGCGGAGGGCACGGGCAGCACCGAGATGTCGAGCCCGGCCTTGGTGAACTCGCCGGTCCACCAGGGGCCGGTGATGATGTAGGGGGACTTGCCGTCGAGGAAGGCCTGCTTGGCCTGGTCTCCGCCGATGGACTCGGACAGCACGCCCTCGTTGGTGAGTTTCTTGATGTAGGCGGCGAACTTCTCGCCAGCCTCGCCCTTCATGCCGATCTCAGTGGTGTCGGGCTTGAACAGCGGGGCACCGAAGGAGCTCTGCACCGGGTACAGATGGTAGGCGTCACCCTTGTCGCCCTGCTGGATCAGCACGGGGTGGTCCGGGGTGAGCTGCTTACCCTGGGCGATGAGTTCGTCGAAAGTGGCCGGGGTGTCCTTGGCGAGGGCATTGTTGCGCACCAGGGCGATGTTCTCCACCGCGTAGGGAACGCCGTAGAGGGTCCCGTCGCTGGTGAAGGCCTTCTTCGCGGCATCGGAGAAACCGTTTGCCTTGTCGCCGAGTTCCACGGGTGCGACGACTCCGTTCTTGACCAGACTGCCGACCCAGTCATTGGCGCCGACGATCAGATCGGGGCCGGCCCCGGAGGGGGCCTGGGCGATGAAGTCCGTGCGAACGTCATCGGTGGGTTTCTGCACCACCTCCAGTTTGACCCCGGTGGCCTTCTGGAAGGCCTCACCGATGGCGTTGAAACCCTCGATGCGGGTCTCGTCGGTCCACACAGTGAGGGTTCCGGATGCCTGGGAACCGCCGGAGGAACTGTTCGATGTGGTGTTGCTTGCGGAGCCGCAGGCGGTCAGGGCGAAGACCAGGCCGGTGGCCGCCAAGGCGAGCAGGCGCTTGCTCATGTGGTTCTCCTGTTCTGCGGGCCAGCCTCGACGCCGACCCATGGTTCTGCTACGCAGACGCTAACAAAACTTCTGCACGATTGCAGCAATTTTTCAAAAAATTTTGGCCACAATTTGATAACGTCTCGCAGACAGACTGACCACGGAGGTAAGGATGGGCACGCGACCACGGATGTCGGACCTGGCCGCCAGCGCCGGCGTATCCGTCTCCACAGTATCCCGGGTGCTCAACGGCAAACCCGGGATCCGGGAGAACACACGCCAGGCGGTGCTCCAGGCCATGGCCGATCTCGGCTACGATCGTGAAAAATTGCAGCAACGCACCGGGGTGGTGGGGGTGATGGTCCCGGAGCTGTCGAACCCCTCCTTCCCCGCCTTCGCGGAGCGCCTGGACGCCATGTTCCAGCCCGTCCACCGCGCCGTGATCGCCGCAGCCGGCCCGCTGGGCGCGAACGAGTCCTCGTGCATCGCCACCCTCCTGGACCTGGGGGTCGACGGCGTGGTGTCCATATCGGGTGCCGCCGCCGACACCGAGGCTGACCTCACCCCCTACCTGCGGCTGGTGGAGGCCGGGGTTCCGACGGTCTTCATCAACGGCCACACCACGAAACTCGCCTCGGCCTTCGTGAACTGTTCCGATGCCGAAGCCGTCGCCGCCTCTGTCGCCCATCTGAGGTCGCTGGGGCACGAACGCATCGGGCTCGCCGTCGGCCCGGCCCGTTTCCTGCCCACCCAGCGCAAGTCGTCGGCCTTCTTGGAGCTGGGTTTCGGGAAGGACAGCATCGAACGCACCATCTTCACCCCGGAGGGCGGCCAGGTCGCGGCGGCGAGACTGCTGGCGACCGGGCACACCGCCATCATCTGCGGCTCCGACCTGATGGCGCTCGGAGTGATCCGTGAGGCCCGCTCCCGGGGATTCCGGGTCCCGGAGGACCTCTCCGTGATAGGTTTCGATGACTCCCCGTTGATGGCATTCACCGATCCCCCGCTGACCACCGTACGCCAGCCCGTCCAGGCCATGTGCGAGGCGGCCGTCTCGGGGCTGGTGCGGGCAATGGACGGCAACACCCCCGACGGTACGGAACTGGTTTTCCGGCCCGACCTGATCATCCGTCAATCGACAGGACCCAGAACATGACAGACAACCACGAGTGGTGGCGATCCGCCGCCATCTACCAGATATATCCCCGCTCCTTCGCCGACAGCGACGGTGACGGCTACGGGGACCTGCCGGGCGTGATCTCGAAACTGCCCTACCTCAAGGAACTGGGCGTGGACGCGGTGTGGCTGAGCCCGTTCTACCGCTCCCCCATGGCCGACGCTGGCTACGACGTCGCCGACTACCGTCAGGTCGATCCGCTGTTCGGTGCCACTACCGACGCCCACCGACTGATCGAGGAGGCCCACGCGCTGGGCCTGCGGGTGGTCATCGACCTGGTACCGAACCACACCTCGGACGCCCACGAATGGTTCCAGGCCGCGATCGCGGCCGAACCCGGCGCCCCGGAGCGGCAACGCTACCTGATCCGCGACGGCAGGGGCCCCAGCGGTGAGCTGCCTCCAAACAACTGGCGGTCGTTGTTCGGCGGTGAGGGATGGTCGCGGCTGAAGCGCCCCGACGGCACCCCGGAACAGTGGTACCTCCACCTGTTCGACGTCCACCAGCCCGACCTCGACTGGGACTCCGACCTGGTCAAGGAGGGTTTCGACGACATCCTGCGGCACTGGCTCGACCTCGGGGTCGACGGTTTCCGCGTGGATGTGGCGCACTCCCTGGTGAAAGCCGACGGCCTGCCCGACGCGGAGGAACACACCAAACAGGGCAACTTCAACCTGGGCCCGATGTGGGACCAGGACGGCGTGCACGACGTCTACCGCCGCTGGCGGAAGGTCCTCGAAGAGTACGACGGCGACCGGGTGCTGGTGGCCGAGGCGTGGATTCCCGACCCGGAGCGCCTGGCCCGCTACGTCCGTGCGGACGAGATGCATCAGGCGTTCAACTTCGACTTCCTGTCCTCCGCGTGGGACGCCGCCAGCTACCGCCGGGTGATCACGAAGACGATGGCCGCGAACGCCGCCGTCGGGGCGCCCACCACCTGGGTGCTCAGCAACCACGATGTGGTCAGGCATGCCACCCGCCTGGCACGCGAGGACACCTCCGACACCGAGGGCATCGCCGCCACCGACCCGCAACCCGATGCCGCGCTGGGCATCAGGCGCGCCCGCGCGGCGACGCTGATGATGCTGGCGCTGCCCGGGTCGGCGTACCTGTACCAGGGCGAGGAACTGGGGCTGCCGGAGCACACCACCGTTCCGGACGACCTGCGCCAGGACCCGATCTGGTTCCGTTCCGAACGCGACCAGGTGGGACGCGACGGCTGCCGCATCCCGATGCCGTGGATCGGCGACGCCCCCGGAGCGGGTTTCTCCCCGACCGGCCGGACCTGGCTGCCGCAGCCGGACTCGTACGCCTCCCTGGCTGCCGACCGGCAGATCGGGGTTCCGGGTTCGACCTGGAGCATGTACCACGACGCCCTGCGGCTGCGCCGCGAACTCGGGTTGGGTGAGGGCGAACTCACCTGGGTGGAGGCGGACGAGCACGTCGTCGCCTTCGACAACGGCGAGGTGCGGGTGCTGGTCAACGTGGCGGGCGCCCCGGTTCCGCTGCCGGATGGGGAGGTGCTGCTGGCCAGCACCGAACTGTCGGGGGAACTTCCCACCGACGCGGCGGTGTGGCTCCGTCTCCGCTGAAACACCCACCTCGCAGGGTGGTTTCGACACGAGCCGTTCCTTCGTCGCAGCCCGGCTCAACCAGCTTGTAGGGACGGAAGTTGGTTGAGCCGACCCGCTGGCGCCAGCGAGCAGGTCGAGTCGAAACCACCCCACACGCACCCCGGGGACCCGTGACCAAGAATGCGAAAGGCCTGGCCAACACCTGGGCCAGGCCTTTCATCGGCTGTTGTTCAGTGGTAGGGCAGGGCCAAGCGGGTGCGCGCCCGGAAACGCCCGTGATGGATCGCACCCGACGGGTCTGCCGTGAAGATGCGGGCCGCATCCTGGGTCTCACCGAGCCGTCGCAGGAGCTCCGACAGGCGTTCCGTCTGCGCCGTCAGCGACTCGATCTGTTCCTCCAACGCCAGGATGCGCCGGATCCCCTCCAGGTTGATTCCCTCGTTCTGGCTCAGGTGCTGGATGTGGCGAAGTTTCGCGACATCCTTCAGCGAGTAACGCCGCCCCCTTCCCCGCGACCGTTTCGGAACCACCAGCCCGAGCCGGTCGTAGCCACGCAGGGTCTGCGGGTGCATGTCCGCCAGCTGCGCGGCCACCGAGACCGGGAAGACAGGGGCTTCCGGGTCGAAGGCCTGAGGCAGGTTCTCGCCCATGTCAGCCTCCGAACAGCGCGGCCCGCGGGTTTTCCTGGCCCGCCTTCTCGGCGTACTCCTGCAGCGCATTCCTGGCGGCTTCGCTGAGATGCTCCGGAACCTTCACCTGGACGGTGACGAGCAAGTCGCCCATGGTGCCGTCCTTCCTGCGCACCCCCTTGCCGCGCACCCTGAGGGTGCGGCCGTTCGGGGTGTTCGGTGGCACACGCAGCTTCACCTTGGGACCCTGCAGCGTCGGGATCTGAATGTCGGCTCCCAGCGACGCTTCCGCGAAGGTGACGGGAACCTCGATGGTCAGGTTGTTGCCCTGCTGCCCGAACAGCTTGTGGGGGGCGACGTGCACGGTGACGTAGAGGTCACCCGCCGCGCCGCCGTTCTGCCCGGCCACGCCCTTGCCCTTGATGCGGATCTTCTGCCCGTCGGTGACCCCGGCGGGGATCCGGACGTTGACGGTGTTGGTGGACTTCCCGCGACCGGAGCCGTCGCACGCCGGGCAGGGGTCGTCGACCAGCAGTCCGCGGCCACGGCAGTCGGTGCAGGGTTCGCTCATCGAGAACACCCCGCCCGAGGTGGAACTGCGCATCCCGGAGCCGTCGCATCCGGGGCACACCTTCGGCAGCGTCCCGGGTTTCGCGCCCGTCCCGCGACACGCGGTGCACGCCTCGTCGGACATGGTCCGCATCGCGACGGTGGTGCCCTCAACCGCCTGCTCGAAGGCCAGTTTCACCTCGCCCTCGATGTCGGCGCCGCGACGCGGTCCCCGCGAGGAGCTGCGCCGCGACCCGCTCGACCCGCCGCCGAAGAGGTTGCCGAACAGGTCGCCGAAGCCGCCCTGTGCCCCTCCTGCGTTGCGGAACAGATCCTCGAAACCGGTGTTGCCCTCGCCCGAGCCGCTGCGCCCGAAACGCACCCCCGCGCCGCCGAACAGGCTGCGCGCCTCGTCGTACTCCTTGCGTTTCTCCGGGTTCGAGAGGATCGTGTTGGCCTCGGAGGCCTCCTTGAAACGGGCTTCGGCGGCCTTGTCACCGGGGTTGGCGTCGGGGTGGTTGTCCCGGGCGATCTTCCGGAACGCCTTCTTGATCTCCTCGGCGCTGGCCTTCTTGTCCACGCCGAGGACCTTGTAGTAGTCCTTTTCTATCCAGTCCTTGGTGCTCACTCATCGCCTCTCATCTGCGGGGGGCCGACGCCACCGCACCGGCCCCGTCCGCGGCTCAGTCCTGCCTCGGATTGGCGACGGCGACACGCGCCGGCCGGATCACGCGGTCCCTCAACTGGTAGCCCGGCTGAATGACCTGCGAGATCGTGGTCACGGTGACCTTCTCCTCGAGGGGCACCTCCATGAGGGCTTCGTGATGGGTCGGGTCGAAAGGATCACCGACGGCCCCGAAGACGACCAGACCGTGCTTGGCAGCCACCTTCTCGAACTCGTCGGCCACCATCTTGAATCCACCGTCCAGGTCCCCGTGGGACTTGGCCAGCTGGATCGAGTCGAGCACCGGCATCAGATCGGTCACCACGGCCTCGATCCCCAGCTGCCTGGCCAGCGCCCGGTCACGGTCCACGCGTTTCTTGTAGTTGACGTACTCGGCCTGGAGCCGCTGCAGATCCGCGGTCCGTTCCATCGCGACGGTTTCCCAGTCGGGTGTTTCCTCGGCCGCCTCGTCGTTCTCCACGCCGCGCCGGGCCTCGGGCGCTGCCTCCTCCTCGGTGGGAGCCGAGGCGGCTGACTCAACAACCGCCTCGGCCTGCGCAACTACCTCCTCTGGGGTGGGCTGCTCGCTCACTTGGATTCCTCGTCGTCCACGATCTCCGCGTCGACGACGTCGTCCTGGGCGCCGTCACCGGACTGGTCCGAGGATTCGCTCTCGGAGGCCTGCTGCTGGGAGTTCTCGTTCTTGGCCTGGGCTGCGGCGTACATGGCCTGGCCCATCGCGGCGGCCTTGGTGTTGAGGTCGTCGATGGCGGCCTTGACCGCGTCGTTGTCCTCGCCCTTCAGGGCCTCCTTCAGCTTGTCGACGGCCTCGACGACCGGGGCCTTGATCTCCTCGCCGATGCTGTCGGCGTTCTCCTTGAGCAGCTTCTCGGTGCGGAACACCAGGGCGTCGCCTTCGTTGCGCATGTCGACGCTCTCGCGGCGCTTGCGATCCTCCTCGGCGTGACTCTCGGCCTCGCGCACCATGCGGTCGATGTCCTCCTTGGCCAGCGCGGAGCCGCCGGTGACGGTCATCGACTGTTCCTTGCTGGTGGCCAGGTCCTTGGCGTGGACGTGGACGATGCCGTTGGCGTCGATGTCGAAGGTGACCTCGATCTGCGGGACCGAACGCGGCGCGGGCAGCAGCCCGGTCAGTTCGAAGTCGCCGAGCGACTTGTTGTCACGGGCGAACTCGCGTTCCCCCTGGTACACCTGGATCATCACGGAGGGCTGGTTGTCCTCGGCGGTGGTGAACACCTCAGAACGTTTCGTCGGGATGGTGGTGTTGCGTTCGATGATCTTGGTCATCACGCCACCCTTGGTCTCGATGCCGAGGCTCAGCGGGGTGACGTCGAGCAGCAGCACGTCCTTGACCTCGCCCTTCAGCACACCGGCCTGCAGGGAGGCACCCAGCGCCACGACCTCGTCGGGGTTGACGCCCTTGTTGGGTTCCTTGCCGCCGGTCAGTTCGCGAACGAGGTCGGCGACGGCGGGCATGCGGGTGGAACCACCGACAAGCAGCACCTGGTCGATCTTGTCGACGCTGGTGCTGGCGTCCTTGATGACGGTGTTGAACGGCGTGCGGCAACGGTCCAGGAGGTCCTGGGTCATCCGCTGGAACTCGGCGCGGGTCAGCTTCTCGTCGAGGTGCAGCGGACCGGCGGCCGAGGCGGTGATGTAGGGCAGGTTGATGGAGGTCTCGGAGGCCGAGGACAGCTCGATCTTGGCGCGCTCGGCGGCCTCCTGGAGGCGCTGGCGGGCCATCTTGTCCTGCGAGAGGTCGACGCCGTGCTTGTTCTTGAACTGGGTCACCAGCCACTCGACGATCTTGGCGTCCCAGTCGTCGCCACCGAGCCGGTTGTCACCGTTGGTGGCCTTGACCTCGAAGACGCCGTCGGCGATGTCGAGGAGGGAGACGTCGAAGGTGCCACCACCCAGGTCGAAGACCAGGACGGTCTGCTCCTTGTCGCCCTTGTCGAGGCCGTAGGCCAGGGCGGCCGCGGTGGGCTCGTTGATGATGCGGTCCACGGTCAGGCCCGCGATCTCGCCGGCCTCCTTGGTGGCCTGGCGTTCGGCGTCGGAGAAGTAGGCGGGGACGGTGATGACCGCGTTGGTGACGGCCTCACCGAGGTAGGCCTCGGCGTCCCGCTTCAGCTTCTGCAGCACGAAGGCTGAGATCTGCTGCGGGCGGTAGTCCTTGCCGTCGATGTCCACCTTCCAGTCGGTGCCCATGTGACGCTTGACGGAGCGGATGGTGCGATCGGGGTTGGTGACGGCCTGGCGTTTCGCGACCTCGCCGACGAGAACTTCCCCGGAGGGGGTGAAAGCGACCACGGACGGGGTGGTACGGGCGCCCTCGGCGTTGGGGATGACGGTGGGCTCGCCACCCTCGAGGACAGCGACGACCGAGTTGGTGGTGCCGAGGTCGATGCCTACTGCACGTGCCATGTGGGTATCTCCTGATTCATTGTGCGGCTAGCGCTTGTTGCCAATCCCAAACCCCTTGAGTGGGGCAGGCTCAACTATGCCACACGCATGGTTCAGGTCGCAAACCAAAGTTGAGTCTCAGGGACTCAACCCGGGTTCAGCCGGGGTTTCCCCCTACCGCCGGCCCGTGGAACGCGCCCGCGCGGTCGGCATCCGCCCATCCCGGACCCGAGGAACGGGTGCCCCTCGGGGCTGGGCATCCGGGAGTCCCATGCGGTCCCGGAGGGGTCGTCCATCACCCACCGGAGCGCTTTTCAGCGCCACGACCTCCTCTGGTATCTGTTCCTTTTCCTTTTCTCCCTTTCCTCTTTCAGGTATTTCTCCAACCGGATATTGAGGCCCCCCAGGACGTGCCAGCCATTGATGATGACGGCTCCGTTCGCACCATCACCGTCTGCATCCGGTTCGATGTCGACCGTTGACATGATGTTGATGCTCCGGTTGATCACCTGGACCCGCCACGGCAGATAGACGGTGAATCCGCCCAGCACCGATTTCAGGTTCAGTTCGATCACCACCCCCGGCGCCATGATGTCCTCGATGTGGATCGAGCTGCCACCCAGCACCGTGACACTTCGTATCGTCGACATGCTGGGGCTCATCCGAACCGTCCCGCGCCTCAGGACGACGACCTCGCTGTAGGGGTAGATGTTGTCCGTGACGATGATCCTCTCGGAAGGCTCATCGGAGGGTTCTTCCTTGCGCCACCTGGCCCCACCGGGCAGGTCCGAGATGAGATCGGACAGGTCGCCGACATAGCGGGCCTTGAGACAGAACTGCTGCCTGTCCTCGAACTCCTCGCGGCTGAGTTGGTCCGCCGCGTAGGCGTCCTGGAGCATTTTGAGCACCTCGTCACGGTCAAGGTCACCGGCACGTATCTGACCCCGCTGCGACGACCCCTTGGGCAGCTTTTCCGACATGGAAGGCAGTCTACGGCCATAGCGGCCGCGGCGCCTCATCAATATCAATGTTCATCGGAAAAGTTTTCAACCAAAAGGTGCCGCGGAAAACGGAAATCCCAGCCGGGTTCCCGCGACCTTTCGATGTCAGCCCGCCTGCGCGAAACGACGGCACCGTTCGAGCAGAATGGGTTCCGGAGGATTCGGTGTTCCAGAAACCGGGAGGTGACCGACATGCGCAAGGAACCATCGGGCGCCGGCCTGCTCGCATACCGCAGCTACGGAGGCTGGGGTGTGCAGCGCCCCGGGCACGGCACCCTGGGCCGATACAGCCCCGACATGACCAAGGTGCTGCCCGACGGCCACACCGTCGCCCTGACGCTGCGCCTGGACCGCGCCGCCTACCAGCTCTACCGCGAGGCCGGGGCCGGTCACGATCAGGCGCTGCACAACTCCCTGCTGTGCCCGGCGTGGGCCGGGATCCACAACGCCCCCGGCCTCGGAACGTGGGAACTCGAGCTTCAGGCCCCGCCATCGGACCGGGTGGAGCTGGTGGCCATGCTGTGGCCGCAGGAGGACCGGGACTGGCCTCGCGGGGAGATCAACCTCCTCGAGGGCCGCGTCGGCACCGGCCGGACCCTCACCAACCTTCACTGGCCCGATCCCGGAACCGGCGAGCCCGCTCACGCGCCCGAGGAGATCGACCTCGACCTCACCTCGTGGCACCGCTACCGGGTGGAAGTCGCCCCGGGGCTCATCCGCTGGCTCGTCGACGGCCGGCTCCGCCGCGAGCTCCGCACCCCACACACCCCGCACGACCTGCCCCTCCACCTGGTGGTCCAGGCCGGGGTCAATCCCGCCATCCGGGAGGACTGGCACGACGACCTGGAATGGGAGCAGACCATCCTGTTCCGTCCCCTGCGGGCCCCGGGGCTCGTGCGTGAACCGTTGGACACATACCCCTGAGGGAACGAGAGACGCCATCCAATCCGGCTTCCCGGCGATCCATGCACATACACATTCCACGCCTCCCTGACCGGCAAGAGCTGCCCCGCAAAGGCATTGCAGAGCAGCTCCTTGACCGAATTCTTGCGCCCTCGCAGGCATCACTCAGCACAACACACACCCACCTCCTTGCCTTCGATCACCGTAATGATACTTATAAGTATGTAGATTTATAAGTAGCAGAACCGGAAACTGAGACACATGGCTATCGGGGACCTGCAGCGAGCAGTCGGCAGGAATCTCCGCGCCCATCGAAAGGCGAAGGGCCTGTCACAGGAGGCCTTCGCCGAGTTCATCGGGATACACCGCACCTACGTCGGCGCGGTGGAACGCGGGGAACGCAACCTCACCCTGGCCACCGTGGAACGCTACGCCGAGAGGATCGGGGTGCCCCCGCTCGACCTGCTCACGGAGCAATCGCCCCCCGACGCGACACCCAAACCCCCACGCACCTCACGGACACGACGAAAATCCGAGATAATCGAACACATGAGGTAATACCTGTACTACGCCGAGGCCGGGAACTCAGCGACGGGTTCAGCGAGGCGAATTGCCCCGGAAACCGCCCAAAGATCCCCCGCCACGGCCTGCTTCTCGCACTCCCGGCCGCGCTCCGGCGCCAGCACGACACAAAATTATGCTCCACAAGTTCGATTAATTCGTCTCTTGTCGCTGCCCACAAAATGCGTGGTACTCCACTGCGCGAGGCGTGTTGCGTCGCGGGGACGATGCGAGTCAGCACCCTCGTGAACCCATGCCCTGCAACCTTTCCGCGCCCTACCGGCCGGAAGTCAGCAGCTCCTACGTCCGGTCCTGCCCCATGGCCAGCAGCACCGTCGACGGCGAGACATGATCTCCGTATGACGACCATCACCCAGACTTTGCGATGCCCCAGGCTGGGCGCTTGCCCGCCTCGAGGAAGTCGGCCTTCCATCGGCCAATCAAATGCTCGGAAACCCTCTCCTTACCGGCCGCCCGGCGACGGTGATCTCACCCGACAGCACACTCAACACGATCCAGATCTTGGTCTCCGCACTGAACACCGGTGGTCGCCCCGTGACACGTCCTCCTGCTCCCAGACACCAAGTCATGCCCCCACAACCGGCCCGCCAGAGAGCTTGACGCGGGACACCTCTCTTTCGGACCAGACACCATCCAGTCCGCTCGGGAAAAGACCGAACCCCGCATAGACCCGACTCGTCCCGTGCTGTCATACGGGCATCTGGCACTCATCTCGGTCCTGCTGCTGGCCGTCACCCTGATCGTCTTGAACGTGATCGAAAGCCGGGTGCTGTCCAGGGCCCTGCGACGGCACAGCAATGCGGAGTGACGATTTCACCGGAGCAGGACCGGCGGCATACCCTCCGGACCCGGCTGGTCCCCTACCCCGCCCCGATTTCGAGCCGGCTCCTCAG
>ERZ773035.47-NODE-47-length-97649-cov-6.257454_pt1 | contig 97649 bp, 83 predicted proteins | sample MGYA00511487_ERZ773035 | MGnify/ENA primary metagenome ERZ773035 (study PRJEB29015, sample SAMEA2737985) | human oral metagenome | biome: human oral; feature: human-associated habitat; material: dental | place: China | collected 2024 ... | reverse complement strand
ATGAGGTGAAAACAATGAGTTCAAATTTTAAAATTGAATATATAAATGAAAATGATTATAATAGAATTTTTGTGGTTTCAGATATTCATGGTTATTATAATCTTTTTGAAAAATTATTAGAAAAAATAGACTTAACAAAAAATGACTTGTTAATCATTTTAGGTGATAGTTGCGATAGAGGAGAAAATTCTATTGAATTATATTTAAAATATATAGAATTACGAAAACAAGGATACCAAGTAAAACATATATGGGGGAATCATGAGGAAATGCTTTATGAAAGTGCTTTTATTTCATCATATTATAGAGATTTATGGTATAAGGTTGGAGGAGATGAAACAGTATATAATTATGCACATTATATAAAAAAAATTATCGGAAAAGATAATAAAGAGATTTTAGATATATCAAATGCTGAGTGGCTAAAAAACTTTTTAGAAGAAATGCCTTTTATGATAGTATCAGATAAAAGTATATTTGTACATGCTGGTTTTGACTGCTCAAAGTCAGTTGAAGAACAAGAAGTAGATTATCTTGTATGGAATAGAGATAATTTTTGGGAAAATAATAATACTGGAAAAAATATATTTTTTGGACATACTCCAAGCGTGTCTGGGAAAGTTAGAGAATATCCTAATAATGTTTTCTGCCTTGATACAGGAAGCTTTTTTAATTATAGATTGGGGGCTATGGAGGTTAAGAGTAAAGAAATATTTTATGTGGAATAATTAAAATTATTATAAAAACCATTAGTGTTTTAAGAGTTTTAGAATACTCCTAGAACACTAACAGTTATATATTTTTAATCTATCTCATTCCAAATAAAACACCATAGTTAATTTGAACTAAGAAATTAGTATCATCAGAAGAACTGAAAGAGAAATTTACACCTATTTTTCTTAGTTCTGGGTCAATCATAAATTCCCAATGTTCTGGACTTTCTTTCCATGAATCAAAGAAATAATTAGCTATAAATTTCTCAGAAATCATTTGTGCTTCATTGGAAATACTAACTTTTAAAATATTTTCAAAAGAATATTTTTCCATTAGACTCTTATCTACCTTTTCAAAGACAGTCCAATATTCAGTTTTATTAGGTCTTTTATGTGATACTCTTTTTGCAGCAGCTAATTCATTAGAACGAATTTTTGCAGCTTTTATTAGAGTGTTATCAGTTCTAACATCAGAAGATAAACCTAACTTAGCTCTTTCTTTATTCAACCTTTCAACAAAATATTGATTTACCTTTTCTACATTAACAAATTTTTCAATTTGTTTGAATTCTTTTTGGCTATAAAAATTAGACTTATCTTGATGATAATAATATTTTTCAACTGCCATTTTATATAATTCATCTTCATTAATAGCTTTTAATTCTTCAAAAGTATCTGGTAACCAATTATGTAAGTCTATCATATATTTATCAGAGTAATCTTTTTTTATATTTATAGAATAAATAGTCAGACTATTGAATATAAATACCAGTATTGTAAAAACTTTAAAAAATTTTTTTATAAATATTATTCCTTCTCTATTTTAAATTTATTCAAATCATAGCAAGTACAAGTACCTTTATTAAATACTTCAACCTGTATATTTTTATTTTTAGGATAGAAACGACTTGTAAAAACTTCTTCTCCATTATTTATAAAAATTTCAATGGAACTTGTGTCAACAAACATTTGTATCTTTTTAAGTTCTTTTAAATACACAGCTCTCTTATCTCGTCCTTCTCCACTTTCTTTCATTTCTAATGAGAAAATTTTATCTTTATAGGATAATTTTACATCTTCCATAAGTAATAAAAATTTATTTGAATCTTCAATATTAACTATTAATTCAAAAGTTGAAACTAAAAATTTACTATGATTATCTGTACTAACTTTTTTATTAGTTCTTAGGTTTTTAAACTCAGGTAAAACTTGTTGCAAGATTTTATTTTCTTTTTTTGATAATATTCTAGGCATAGATAAGGCATGTTGCCAACCATTCTCAACAGTTTTATTATTAGTGTAACTTGCATCAGGTATTCCCATCCAAGCAATTAAAATAGTTCTACCTTTATTATCAATAAAAGTTTGAGGGGCATAGATATCAAAGCCTTTATCCAATTCAATAAATTTACCTAAGTTATATCTCTTATCTTTAAAATTAATATCTATTGGAAAATATCCAATTTGGTAAATATTTTCAAAGTTAATTCCATCTTGTTCTATCCCTTGAGGGCAACAGATTAAAAACCATTTATCTTCAATTTTAACTAAATCGCAACATTCCCACATATATCCATAGTATTCATTAGATTTTATCTCCATATAATAATCCCAATTTTTTAAATCTAAAGATTTATATAGAATAGCACAAGCTTTATCATCTTTTGTTCGAGCTCCTAAAATCATATAATATTCATCTTCAACTTTAAAAACTTTTGGGTCACGAACATGAGTAGACATATTTTTAGGATAGTCAGAATTTTTTAAACAAACAATTTTATTTTCATAAGAAAAGCCATCTCTTGAGATAACTTCTATCACATTTTGTTCACGCCCATTTAAAATATAATCATATTCTTTATCAGTGTATTTAACATTTCCAGTATAAAAATAATGAACTTTATCATTTTCTACAAAGGCAGAACCACTATACACACCATCTTTATCTTCTTTTATATCTGGGAATAAAAAGGCATCATGTTCTTTGTAATCTATCCAGTTTTTAGTAGAATAATGACCCCATAATTTCATTCCCCAAGTTGCAGAGAAAGGAGTGTACTGATAGTAAATGTGATTTATTCCTTTTATTACACAAAGTCCGTTAGGGTCATTTAACCAGCCAGTTGGTGGCATTAAATGAAAACTTAGACGATAGGGATCACTGTTTACTTTTAATCTTAAATCTTTACTATTCTTTATAAATTCAAAGTATCCTTCTCTATTCATTTGTATCCTCTGAAACTTTTTTTATAATAATTGGAGTTTTACTATTTGTATCAACTATGACTTTACTTCCTTCTGCAAGCTCATTAACTATCATTAAAGTTTGAGTGCTATGTCCAGCTTCTCTAACTTTCTTTAAATCCATTTTTACTAATTTATCTCCTTGTTTAACATCTTGTCCTTCTTCAATATAAGTTTCAAATCCTTCTCCATTCATAGTTACAGTATTTATACCACAGTGAATTAAAATTTGACTTCCATCTTTTAAAGTTAAACCAATAGCATGTTTTGTAGGAAAAACTAATTCAACCTTTGCGTCAGCAGGAGCAACAACTATCTCTTCAATAGGATTAACTAAGATTCCATCTCCCATAGCTTTTGATGCAAATATTTGGTCACTTGATTCAGAAACTTCTTTTACTTCTCCTCTCATAGGTGCAATTAGAGAAACTTCTTCAACAATTTCTTTTTCAGTGACTTTTTCAATTTTAACCTCTTCCTTAGTATCTTCTAATTCTTTAATAATATCAATTTCTTCTATTTCAGTTTTAACTTCTGCAATAACTTTTTTAGTTTTAATTTTCCCTATAAGGAAACATAAAATTATACCAGAAAAGATACCTATTAAATGAACTATAATATAATTTAGATAGCCATTATTAGAGGGATCAATTATTGATAAACCTGGAATGGCAGTCGCTCCAAAACCTAATGAACTTAAATTAAATAGATATACAAATGCTCCTGCTATTGCTCCTGCGATACAACCAGCAATTAGAGGAAATTTATATTTTAAATTTACACCAAAAATTGCAGGTTCACTTATTCCAAATAAAATACTTACAAATGAAGGCAGTGCAATTTCAGCAACTTTTTTATCTTTACGATGTAATAGATAATATCCAATTACAGCTCCGCCTTGTGAAATTAATGCAACTGACATTAAAGGATTTAGGAAATTTCTTCCAGTTGTTGCAATTAATTGTGCTTCAGCAGCATTTAAAATATGATGTAACCCAGTTATAACAATAATTTGTTGAAACCCAGCAAATATCATATAACCTATTAGACCAAACTCTGTGCTGACATATACAAGTCCACCTGTTATATAGTTAGAAAGTTCACGCCCAATAGGACCAATCACAGTAAATAATAATATTGTAGAGATGAAAACTGTTAACATAGGAGAAACTAAAAGTTTAATAACAGAAGGAATTTTCCTTTCAAAAAATTTGTCTAATGTTGCAACAATATATCCCATCATAAGTGCAACTATGATACCACCTTGAAAGCCTACCATTTGAATTTTTAATCCAAATAAATCTAAAATTTCAGGATTAAATCCAGAAGTACCTATTGAATAAGCATTTGCAAGACTCCCATCAAGCATAATTGCTCCAACAACTATACCTAAAATTGCTCTACCACCAAATCTTTTTGTTGCAGAATAAACAACAACCATAGGTAAGACAGCAAAAATTCCAACAGAAGCTAAGTTAGCTAAACGGTTGATTGCATAGAGAGTTTGATTTGTTTTGACAGCTTCAAAATTAGCTAAAAATCCAGTAACTCCTAATAAGATTGCAGCTGCTAGGATAGCAGGAATAATTTCTACAAAAACATCTGACAATGCTTTTATAACTTTTTGTAGAGGATTTTCTTTTTTAGCAGCAATATCTTTTACATCAGATAAAGACATATTTTCTAATTTAGCTTCTTTTGCAAAAACTTTATAAACTTCATTTACTGTCCCAGCCCCCAGAATAAGTTGTAATTGACTTCCTGCAATAAAACAACCTTTAACCAGATCAATATTTTCTAATTTATCAGTTTTAACCAATGATAAATCTTTAAGGACAATACGAAGACGAGTTGCACAGTGAGCAGCTCCTTGAATATTTTGAGGACCACCAATATTTTCAAGTATCTCTTCAGAAATTTTTTGGTAAAGCTTTTCTTTTTCCATATTTACACCTCTCTAATAAATAATTAAAATTTAAGAATATATTTTATTAATTATATATTTTTTGATTGTAGATACAAAAAACCTGTGATCATTCTAAAAAAACTCAAAATACAGTCTCAATGATAGGTTTTTCACTAAAAAAAACTTGACTTTAAGCTTCAATAGGATATGCTCCTTGAAAGCTTTATTTAGTTAGTATGCATTTTAAGAAATGAAACGTATTTGATTTCTCTGTTTATTATTTGGACTCTCTCTACTCCTTACTGGTTGCCGGCTCAAGACTGGAAATCCTTCTCAAGAGCCACAACCTGAAATAGTAAAGCAGGAGCTTCCTGATCAGGAGATGTCTCCACTCCTCCTTTCTAGTACATCGCTCGGTAACTATGAAGAGATTCTCCAAGAAGTAATCAACTCTGAAGCTCCTTGCAGTGTTTGTGAAATTAAATCAACTCCTGAGGAGATCAAAACTCTTATTATGCAAGCAAAACAGAAGGAGCAAAACCTTCCACATCCTGAAACTGCATCGGCTGAGACTTATTCAGGATTTGATTTTTTGAAAGCTTATGATACCGTTTATAACGGGGATACCTATCGTATTATACCAGCTGCAACAGGGAAGAACCTGCTAACAGTAACTCTGAATGATCAACCTGTTTTTAGCTTTGAAAGGATCTTTATTACCAAGGAACCTGTTAAGAATTTTTTCGTCAATGAAGCTTGATGGCGGCTCCTCTATGATGAAAACTCTTATTATAATGAAAATAATCCTCAAGATAAACAGGAAATGATGGCAAAACAAGGGAAACCCTGGAAAGAGACTAATGTTTTAGTTCATAATGGAGAAAAACAGACTCAAAATGCTGATAATTTTGCTCTTTATAATTTTAATGGGAAAACGTTCTATTTTTTGAGGAAGCAGGCTGGGGATAAACTGAGTTATTTCTACGATGGGAAGGTTTATCAGACCGATTTTGATGAAATCATAGAAGATACTATGGGTTCAGATCTTGAAAATGCGTTTGAACCGATTGTGGACGAAGAAAAGGGATTCTTACTCTTTTGGGCAAAAAAGGGTGGAGAACTCAGTGTTAACCTCTTGAAAACTAAAATTCTTGCGAAGATACCATAAAAGCCTGAGTCTTTTCACTTCCCCATTATAAGGGGCTAAAAGAAACTTATGAAAAGACTTTGGCAAACAAGGATTCTGACCTTCGTTCCTATGGTTTGCACTTAGAAGCTCAGGATGAAGGCTATCTTGTATTTACACTTGTTGAAGAATATCATAATCACCAAGTCATGCCCCAGAGAATTTTTGTAGAAAAAGTTCATGAATGCTGAAAGCGTATGATATTGCACTTGATGAATATCATAATTTGGAAGGTATCAACTGAACAACGCTAGAGCTGATTAAAAAGAGCTGTAAGCAGTAAAGCTCTTAGTTTGTAGCAGAAAGAAGTCGATTAAGGTAGGCTGCATCCACTGCGTCTGGAGCCAAAACGATCAGTTCTGGAATCTCGTAAGGATGCAGTTTTTTGATAAAAGGAAGTAATTCTGACTCTTTTTCTTTTGGAAATTTCATCAAAATTAGTTTTTCTTCGTCTTTTTTGATTTTCCCTTCTCGGAGATAATAGGATTTTGCGTAGTTCATTACATTTGCGCAGGCGATCAGCCTCTTTTTTAGCAATGCGGTGATGAGTTGCTTGAGCTTTCTTCCGTCATTTGGATAAGTCATCAGTAGGATTTTCATACTCTTTATCTAGAAACTAAAGTTCAGAACCACCTCGCTCAACGACCGTAAAGCCCTTTCTCTCAAAAGGTTCAAAAGTCTGAGCTTTTACTTCAATCGGTTCTTGTAAGGCTTTGAAGACCATAAAGACTCTAAGCAGCGAATCCTCTTTTGGACTAATCGTCAAAGGAGCAGTCTTGGTATAGCTTTCTCCTGCAAAATGGATCAGGTTATAAGGGTTATCTTTCATCTTTGGGTATCGGTAAACGATGAATTCGTTATATTCTTTTGGAGTGAGTCAGATTTCTGTTAATTTTTGCTGAAGAAATGCCCTTGTTTCGCTTCCTTTTACTACGAAGCCTTTCGTGAGGTCATAGTCAGCTTTTTGTGCTGGTTTCCCCTCTCGGAAAAGATAGCTATAGTGCTTCCCATCTGCTTTATTGATCAAAGTTCCGTCTGGAGAAGCGATTACCTCCCAGCCTTTGAGCTTCTCATCATAGGCAGGATAATCGGCGATAAGTTCTCCCTGATAGTCGAGCTGAACTTTGATTTCTTGTTCCTGCTCTGGATAGAGGTAGATCACGGGCTTGTAAGCCACAGGAGGATCCAGTCTCTTTTTTATTTTAGATTGATAAAGATAATAGCCTCAGATCGCAACACCTGCCACCAAAATCACTCCTCCGAGAATTGCCAGTGCATAGCATAGATTCTTCCCCATTTTTTTGTGCTTAAGAAGCTAAAACTGAGCGATTGCGAATTTTTTCCCTTTCTTTAGGAGTAAAACATTATTTACGGCATCAGCTTTTGAAAAGGTCTGTGCAATATCGCTTACTTTCTGCTCATTGACTGAGATTGCTCCCTGTTGGATCAGCTTTTTCGCTTCTCCATTGGATTCTGCGAGTCCTGATTGCACCAAAAGCTCCAAAATTCTGATTTCATCATTTTCAAGCTTAGCTCCTCAGGTTTCGTGAGCGAGGGCTTTGATTTCCTCCGCAGACATTGCCTTGAGTAAGGCGAGCTTTTCTCCAGTTCAGAAGAGGAATTCTGAAATCTTTTCCGCCTGTTCACCTGCCTCTTTTCCGAAGAGCACTTGAATTACATACTTTGCAAGTTGCTTCTGACCGTATCTGAGTTCAGGTTTCTCCTGATGCTGTGCAATAATCGCTTCAATCTCTGAAATCTCTAGCAAGGTAAAGGCTCTCAAATACTTCTCCACATCAGCATCTGCGGTATTGATAAAGTATTGGTAGACGAAATAAGGAGAATTTTTGGTCTGATCAAGCCAAATCGCGTTTCCTTCAGATTTTCCAAACTTTTTCCCGCTTGAGTCCATCATTAAAGGAATCGTCATCACATAACTTTCGGCTTCTCCCTCAGTTTTTTTTCTGAGCATTTCGGTTCCGGTAACCATATTTCCTCGCTGGTCAGAACCTCCGATTTGAAGCTTCACACCATTGTTTTCGTAGAGATGCACGAAATCATTTCCCTGCAAAAGCATATAGCTAAACTCGGTATAACTAATCCCAGATTCAGGGTTCTCCATTCTCTTTTTCACAGATTCTTTGCTGAGCATGGTATTGATGGTGATATATTTTCCGACCGTGCGATACCAGTCAAAAACCGTATAATCCTTGTAGAAATCGTAATTATTCACGACTTCAAACTGAAAGTCCTTTCCTGTCAGTTTTTTTAAATTTTCCAAAATCTGCCCCACTTGCACGGTAATCGCCTCTTGATTGTGCCTAAGTTCTTCAAGTCCAAGGAAAGCTCTGGCTTCAGTTTTCCCCGTTGGATCGCCGATCATTCAGGTTGCACCTCAGATCAGCATTACGAAGGTATTGCCTCTTTTCATGAAATTCACCGCAGCCATAAAGGTCAAGAAATGCCCCAGATGGAGCGAATCTGCCGTAGGATCATAGCCACAATAGAACTTTTCACCGCCCTTTTCATACAAATCAAAAAAGTTTTCGTTGGTCATTTGGTAAAGTAAGCCACGGGCTTCAAGTTCTTGTCTAAGATTCATTTCTTGAATAGGAAAAATAAAACTGAGTCTAGTGTAGTATTTATGCTTTGATTTTCAAGAGATAAAATGAGTTATAGAAGTCAGAGTTGTCCAAGCTTATGTTTAATTTCTTGATGAATTTCTTGTGCAGGACGTTCTCAATCTCCATAAAGTAGCCAGAAATTTTTTCTCTCTCTGAAAGCTAATACACTATTGTTTGTCGTATGAGCTAACACTCTCGTGAATCTAAATATAAGGGAAATGACGTCTTCCCCGAGTTTAAGCTACCAGTGGTCTAAATAGCGTAAAAAATCTGATTTTTTGACTTTTGGTTTGGTTTTGCGTATACTTGAAGGGATTTAATTTACATAATGATCCTTATGGGAGAAAGGCTTGAAGAGAAGAGCAATCAGGACTCAATCCAGAAAATCGCTAAAAATGACCAGCTTGATCATAAACACCCACAAGTGAAGGAAAAGATTGCTGAGGATTTTTCTGGTTCTCAAAAAGAAGGTTTAGAAAAGCCATCTCTTAGCTCACTTGATAGCAAGCTGGCTGAAATTTTTCCCTGAAATGAGGTAATTATATCTAAAGTGAAAGAGATTCTCATCAGACTAAAAGAATTTTCTCAGGCCTTTCTCTCTGATCTTCTTACCGTAAAGAGTGGAAAGTCTCTCGGGAAAGAAAGATTCTGGTCAGGCAAGCGAGAGGAACTTTGAAAACAAATATATATTGCGATCAATAAACTGAATACCGCTCGTAATGAAGGGGAATCTATGCAGGGGGAACAGCTTTTGGCAAAGGTTTCTGACCAGTGGACCTCACTTCAGCTTGAGCAACTCAGAGGGGAAAGCGATCAAGCGAGGATTCAATGAAAACTGCATCAACTCCTTGATCTTTATCAAAAAGGCAACCCACAACGCTCTAGAGAAGAGTTTAGTGAACAATACCGTCTCCTCGAGAAAAATGTCTGAGGACTAACTGCTGAATGATTTTTGGATTGGTACTTAGAAAAGCTCACTGCACCTTGAGAAAAAGATAAAAACCTCTATTCAGACTCCTTAGATGCACTATACTCCACGTGGAAAGATGGGGAAGTTATTCGTATTGGATTGGATAAAAACGGTCAGGTGAAGAGTTTTGAGGAGTGGGAAAAAATGCTCAAATGGTCTGAATCCAACAACGAAGAACTCAAGAAAAATGCTGAATCCATAAAGCGTGCAGTCCTTGAAAAAGGTGAACTTTCTGGAGAAGCACTTAAACAAGAGTTTGCAAAAATTGATGCTGCGTGGCAAAAAGAAGCAAAAAACACTTATGGAATGCTTAATCGTAGCGAAGTGATAAGATCAGCTTTTGTCTGATTAGAAAATCCTAAGGATTATACCACAAAAGACCTCATTAAAAAGATTCAGGCAATTGGACAGGTATGTTATCCTCGCTCTAATATCCAGGTCAATGGAGTATGGTCAGCAGAAACTCAAGCTATTGTGATGGATCTAAAAATTCACCCTCTCCTCAAAGATGCTGAAGAGTGGCTTGATGCGGTTCTTAGGGCGAATAGAGACTATGCAGCTACAGCAAAAAGAGCTTCTGAACGCCTTGCAAAAGCTTACGAAAAAGGCAAATATGAAGGAGGAGAAGCTCAAGTTATGGAAAGGTTTTCTAAGGGTATGATGCGTCCTCAAGTGAACATATCTCCAGAAAAGCCATCTCCGGAAAAAGTTAAACTAGAGAGTGCACAAGATATTGGGATACAACGTAACGCTTCCTTACAGCAAGCCCTCGCGTCTATTAGTGATGAAGATGTTGAATCTACGATTCCGAGAGAGACCTATCTCCAAGAGATAGCGGCGTTTATTCAAAGAGATAGTAGCCTTTCTGTTGAAGATAAAATCCGTCTTCCAGAACTTATTTTGGAGGGAAGTTGATCAGGAGAAGTTTATAAATGACTAAAAATGAAATGGGATGCAAGTCTCGCAAAAAAAAACTTCCTCGCATCACAGAAAGAAATCCTTCAACAAAAAATCTTAAAAACTATGCGTCAAAAGGCGAAAGAGTCAAGAGATCATTTCTTTACTCATGTTGGGCTTCCTCTCAAGTACGATTCCCAGCTTAGTAAGGCTTATGAAACAAGATATAAAAAAACTCCAGGGACCTATTCAGTTTTTACAGATGCCAATAATCCTAATGATCAGTACGTCTTCAATCATCGCTCTTGATGCTTAAGTATGAAGAATACTACGAAATTTAACCAACAACAAAAAGAGATTAACTTTAATGCGACGAAATTTAAGGCGATTCTCCGCTTTCCGACACCAGCAGAACAGGTTCAAAATGCACTGAATATTAGCTCCTACCTTCCAAGCTTAAGACCTTGAACTGAAAGAGATTTGGATACTTTACTTAATGATGAGCTTAGCAAAAAAATCTCTCACACGGCAGGTGATATCGAGACCTCAATTATTCATAAAAATATTGAATCTAATAGGCTTAACTCCTCTATTCTCAGGCACGCACAGCGCCTTCTTAATCTCGAGTCTTCACAATGAAAACTCTCTGAACAATCCCATAAAGCACAGTATGAAATGCTTGTCCCACTCCTCAATACGCTGCCTCAATGTTCAATAGATGAACTAAGGACTGTTGATCGCTTTTTTTCGGAGCTAGAGGCGATGCTCAATGATAATTCAGCACAGAAAGAGGGAACTCATGAAAAGAATGAATGAAATCAGATTTTTTCCCTCCTTTCTAAACCTTGGATGAAGAAAAGCTTTAAAGAGCAAGGACCTCGCAAATCAAAAACGGATTTTTGAATAGGGCTTCTCTTCCAATCTTTGGAAAAACCTCTCCCGGGAGCTACTGATGATCTAGAACATAGGATTTTGGATGTAAGGAAGATGAAGCTCCTGAGTTCCAACAACCTCTCTCATCTTCGTGCGGAACAGGCTAGCCAACAGCCTGATGGACAACGATATTCCAAGCTTACCAAAACGATTGCCAATAATTATATTAAAACCGCTGAAACCGAACAGCAACACGTAGAGCAACAGCAACTTGAAACTTTGGAAAAACTCATTTCTAACGGCTAAAATCAGACTTTTTATCTTGTAAACACTTATCCACGAATGGAAATCTTTAGTGCAAAAATTATTCCTTTAAATGTTGCGAATGGAGACGGGATCATCGCAATCCTCAACGCAGAACAGGCCTCTCAATATGGGATTACGCAGCATGATAAAATTTCACTCATCAGAAAGGGTGAAGAATATGTCGTAGATGTTGCTCTTTCTAGTGAATATGTAGAACCTTGAACCATCGGTGCGACGACGGAACTGCTTGAAAACTATCCTATTATGCCGTGAGATAATGTTCTCGTTTCTTTTATGAGGAATAATCCGCTTTCTTTGCAGGCGATCAGGAAAAAATTGCTTGGAGAGAAAATTACGACTGAAGAAATTGATGCGATCGTGGAAGATATTCAGAATAATAAACTTTCTGATTTGATTTTAGCGTATTATACAGCAACGAGTTTTTTTTATAAATCTGATCCTGAAGAACTGGCGTATACAACGAAAGCGACTGCGTATACGGGAGACATGTACCGTTTTCCATGAATCGTAGCGAGCAAATACTGTATTGGTGGGGTTTCTGGAAATGAAACGACGATGATTTTGGTGCCGCTCCTTGCTTCGCTCGGGATCGTAATGCCAAAGACCTTTTCTAAGTCGATTACCTCTCCGGCTGCAACCTGAGAATGTGTAGAAGTCTTGATGAGAAGTGAGTTAAAAAAATCTGAAATCATTAGACTCGTAGAGAAATACTGATGCTGCCTCGCTCGAAATGGAAATTTGAACCTCGCACCCGCGAATGATAGAATTATCAAGGTCTCTTCTCCTCTGGGAATGGAACCGTATGCGAGGATGATTTCCAGTATCATGGCAAAGAATTACGCTATGGGAATTAACCACTGCCTGATTGATATTCCTGTTGGACCGACCGCCAAAGTAAACAAACAGGAAGATGCCGAAAGGATTGCTCAACACTTCAAAAATATCGGAACTTCACTTGGAATTAAAACAGAAGTTGCGATAACCAAAGCTGAACAGCCGATTGGAAACGGGATTGGTGCGGTTTTGCAGGTAAGAGAAGTGTTGAGAGTGCTTCAGCAACACGAGTTAAGAGCTTCTGATCTGGAAGAAAAGGCTTTGGATTTGGCGGCACAGCTCCTTGTGCTTTGTGGAAAGAATCAAAATTATGAAGAAGCGTATAGGCTTGCAAAGGAGACACTCCAGAACTGAGAAGCACGGAAAAAGATGCAGGAAATTATTTCTGCACAAGAAGGGGATCCTGATGTAGATTCAGAAGGATTGGTCTTAGGAAGTCAGACTTTTGATATTGTGAGTGAACGCGATGGAAAAGTAGAAGCGATTGATATGAAATATCTCAATATGCTAGCAAAGACGCTTGGTGCTCCGTGAGATGCAAGTGCGGGAATTTTCTTGCGTAAGAAGCTTCACGACAATGTGCAAAAGGGAGAGAAACTCTTTTCATTTTATGCGAGCTCGGAAAATAAACTCCAAATGGCGAAGGAGCTAGTGGAAGAAAAGTCTGCATATACGGTCGTGTAAGCTTTGAAAATTACTATTTTTGATGGAAGCACTTTGGAAGAAGTGCTTTTTTTGTCTTTATCTTTGGAGGGAATTCTGTATACTGCGAGCTCGCTTTACATTGAAGAAAAGTTTTCTGATGCAAATGATCTGATTTTTGTTTTTTTCTTTTGTGGCATTTGGCGGGCTGGCAAGTCTGACGGTTTTGAGGATTTCGAGTCGGTGGGGACGAAGAATTGGTCGAATCCAACGAGGAGTAATCGTGCTGCTCGCCCTTATGATTCCTTTGGCAATGTGGATAGCAAGAGCCTTTCAGGGCATGGTGGCTGAAATGCTTGCAAAGGCTGGGCTCTTTTTGCTCGGTTTTTTGACGGTTTCGCTCAATGTGATTCTGATTTTTGAACTGTTAAATTTTGTGAGTAAAACGATTTTTCATACCGATATGAGAGGTGTGGTATGAGGAAGTCTGCTCATTATTGCGTTGATTGGGACTACAGGGTTTGCGATACGGAGTGCAAGGGCGATCAAAGTCAAAACCGTCGAGATTCCGGTCACGAACCTGACGAAAGAAAGCACCATCCTCTATCTCTCGGATATTCATATCTCTCATACTAGTGATTTGCCGTTTTTGAAGAAAATTATTGCGCAACTGAATGCTTTGGAGGGAGAGTTTGTGGTGATTAATGGAGATTTTATTGATGGGAAAGGCTTCTCGGAAGCAGATCTTCAGCTCTTGAATAGTATCAACAAAGACGTCTATCTCACGCTTGGAAATCACGAAGCCTACGCAGGAAACGCATATGTAAAACAACTTTTGAAAAATACAAAAATCAGACTCTTGGAGGACGAAGTGCTTCATGCTCACGGATGGGAACTCATCTGACTTGCTGATATGGCAGGATTTGATACTGAGGAGAACCATGAGCTTCTTGATCAAAAACTCGCTACCCTCCTCACTAACACGACAACACTCCCTAAACTCTTAATTCTTCACGAGCCGATTGGACCGCAAGTAGCAGAACAGCATGGGATCAATCTTCAACTGGCAGGGCACACTCATTATGGTCAGATTTTTCCTTTTACTCTCGCTGTAAAGATTGCGTTTCCTTATATCAAGGGGCTTTACCATTTTGATACGAATGCGTTGTTTGTCAGTTCTGGGATCTGAACGTGGGGTCCTACCATGAGACTTGGAAGTCGTTCAGAATTAGTAGTTTTAAAACTGATCCCAAAGGGCTAGTTGTCCTCCAGCAATGATAAAAGATAAAAGATCAAAAATCAGGAGTAAACCACGCTTGTAAGGCTACAATCCCTATTTTCAGGACTGTGAGGAACGATCGTAGGGCTACAATCGTTCCTTGCAAGCGTATAAAGGCAAATTATAAACCTATGCCCTCCTAAGAAAAGGGGAGGAATAGAAAATACCCTTCGAAGAGTTTACTTATGAAGGAAAGAAGGTGTCTCATCCGATGTATAGGTATCAATTCCCACATAATATCCATAAAGAAGTGAAGGCGATGAAAATGAAATATCATAATATTTGTTGGGTTGATCAGAAAACTGGATATACATATGACTATTACATCCAAAAGTTTTTATCGTTTGTCATTCAATTCCCCTTTGAAGGTTCTGCCCTACCCCGAGAGTCCTTTTTTGCAAATGAGAGGTATCTCCCGTATATCAAAGCACTACCCCTGTTAATGTTTTTCCTGCTTCTGCTAGGAGATAGGGATGATCCAATCAATAATATGCCATTCCTGACAAATTAAATCCTATCTCAGGAGAAGCTTTTTCTAGACTTCCGCATTCTTCTTGAACCTTCCCTTCTAGCGTCTCTCCCTCCCAAAGTAATCTTGGAGAAATATTGATGTGTAAGTCATTTCAAATCCCATCTATTGGAGAAGAAATATTAATATCTTCCGTTCTTCTTGGGAATCTTTGTAGTTGAATGAATTGATAGCATTGGGTATTGGCAAGCCCTTCTTCCATATCCATAATTTGTTTTTGATACTCTGGATTTTCTCTCTTCATTTTATCAATACTCGTTTTTACACTCTGTTTGAAAGTTTCACAATCTCAATAGAAACCTGATCCTGCATCTGCTTTCGGGAGGTAAGGCACCAAGAAAGAAAATCATAACGCTGGAGAAGAGACAACTGTATATTTGAATTGATCCACGGGAAAACGAGTGTTGATTTTTAGCAAAAGACCACTTGCATTCATTAGTCAAAAGCTAGAGAAACGTTTTTCATCTGTAAGTTTACCGAGTGAGGCAACCTCAAAGCCTCCTGTCAATACGTTCTCCCATTGTTTTTCAAGCTTTGGGAATTGTTCTTCTAGGAAGTTTTTACAGACTGCTTCAATAGATTTATCTTGATGTGAACTTGCACATTGAGTAAAAAGAGATTTAAGCTGATCTAGAACTTCTTTTCAGGTTGTAGTCAGGGTTTGTTGTTTTAAAATTTGTGTTGTAAGGTGTTCTAAGTATTGTGGACTTGGTGCAGCAAAGCTTATCCCTCGTCCCAGTAGTAAAGTGAAAAGAAAAATCAAAGGTTTTTTCATTGGAGGGAAGATTGAAGATAAAAAAGTTAACACTAGGATAATAATTCCCAGACGAACTAGTTGCTTTATTTACATCCAATAATCATAAATAGTTAACAGTTTTTTAAGAATTGTAAGTAACAAAGTCATTCCCTAACTTCGGATTTCGACGCTTTATCAAGATCTCTACTTTCAAGTTCTTCTCTTTTTATACTATACGTTATTTTTTGTTATACGAAGTCAGATATAATTTTTCCCAAAATAATTGCAAGAAATATTTTTAGTAGTGGATATACTGTTTCTTGATTTTTATGGAGAGATATTTATATTCAATTCCATCTTTAGCTTTAAACATAAAAGTATGAAAAGGTATGCTGTAGGATTTCTTATTGTTGCTATGTTGCTCTTCAGTGGATGTACAGTGAAGGAACAAACCATTCAAACAGGAGAAGTGCTTGAAACCTGAGAGACGACGCAAACCGTGGTTATCACAGAAGCAAATAGCTGAGATATCGTGACGCAAACGGGAGATACCCTCATTTATAGAAACGAAGTCTATGGATTCCAAGTAAAACTCGGGAAAGCATGGAAAGGGGCACAGATAGCTGGTCTATGGTGAGGAAAGAAGAATAGGTCTACAATATATTTCACTCTTCCATACAAGTATGTCCGAGAAATAGACGAGGAAGTAGCCAACCCAGTTATCTTTACTGACATGAATCCAGATTCCATAACTGTTTTTAGAGGTGATATTTATCCAGTTGATGTTTACCAAGAGATTGGAGTTTCTATATGTGAATATCGAGATCCAGATCCATGTAAGACAGAGAAACAATCAAAAGAGGTGAGAAAGAGTCTAAGGGAAGAAACTATAGGACATAATAATAATTTCTACTTTACAGCAAATAAGGATCTTACTCGGAAAATTGATGATCCTCATTATGAGTCACACTATAGCAAGAGAAAGGATGTCTTTGATACGATAGAGTTCTTTGACGTAGAGTAGTAAAAAATCTCTAGGAAAACCTAGAGATTCTTTTTTTACCCAATGCAGGGGTATTTTACCTAATACATAGGCATTCGTAACCATCCCTTTACGGTGTAATCTTCAGGAGAAGAAATAGTCTTCGTCCGATAATCATAGTCCAGCTTAGCACCTATAGGCTCATGCCAGTAGGTTTTAGGGTCTTTTTTATTTACGGTCCCCATATTTTGATGGACAATTTTTACGTAGGCATTGGCTACCTCCATAATGATAGCAACATGCCCATAGCCACCAGGTCCACCAGTAAAGCAGAGAATATCTCCGGGTCTTGGTGCAACTGATCCTGAATTTGGGAAAGCATCTAAGCCCTTTGCTGATGCTTCTCTATACCAATCTCTTCCATGTCCTCCATTTTTTCCTTTATTTACAATATTTTTCTTGTAAACTTGGGAATAATAGCGGTTGCAAAATTCAGTACATTGAACACTCAATTCATTCGCATCATAAAGCTTTTTCCCCGCAGCTTTTACTGTTACTCCATTAGCGGTCGCAAGTGCCTCTCCCTGAGTATACTCGTTCTTTGAATCAAACAAAGGAGAACTAGATATAAGAACCGGTTCTGCATAGTAACGGACTCCCGTTCTCTGATCTATTACCATGGGATAGAAATGAACATATCCCGTGTTAAATGTTGCAGAGAACGAAAGTTTTATACTTTGTGAGAATGCCGAATAGGACTTTTGACTCGCGATCCCACCACAGGGAGACCCTGCTTTAATATAGGCAACTCCCATCCTCAGGAAGAAACCTCGATTCTGTTTGATAATCTCTACTTCAAAGGTTCCATTCACTTGTCGAGTAACTCGAGCCTTGATGACACCTCCTTCAGCAGTTCCACAAATACCTTTAATTGGTAAATTCCGAGAACTGTTAGCCGTCCACACACCAACTCCGGGTATCGAGTAGTAGGTTACATCACTCGCCAGAGTTGCCGCTCGTAGAGCAACCGAGCTATCAGGAGATGCTTGCTCTCCAGCTTGTTGATTCGAAGAAGTAACTACAACTTCTTCCACTTCTTGTTTCTCGCAGGAGCTCAAGAGAACTACAACCGCGAACATTCCGATAAGCATCAATACTGATGCAATCTTCTTTGCTTTCATTTTTTACCCTTTCTTTTTTTAATTTATTCATATTTTATTACAAGTGCGGATGCATTGTAATGTTTTAAAAAGTGGTTGCAACTATAATTGTCACTAAAATCTGTCTGCAAGAATGAAGCCTCTGTGGGGGATTTGCAAAAATCGTCATTTTACTCCAAACTACAGAGTGTGGTTTCTCTTAGAACGTCATTTTAGTGGGAACTACAAGGATGGGAGGGATTCAGACTTCCTCTTTATTTCTTTTCTTCTTGAAAAACTAGCGAGAATAACTAAAGTGAGGAGGAACTTATTTTTTACTTAATAAATACAACAGTCAATGAAACTGGATGGAAAAAGTATTCAGGCAGCAATTATGCATCTTGTGGAAGAATATAGATTAGATCCCTATCAAGTGATGGAAATTATTAGAGCAGGAATCAAATCAGGATTTAAAAAGGATTTTCCAGAATTTAGGAAAGCAGAAATCGTCGTTAATGTCGAAAATGACGGGACTATCAGTATTTATAAGGCTTTGACTGTTGTGGAAGAGATTGAGGAAGAAGACACCCAGATTCTTTTGGCTGATGCGAGGAAAGAAAGGAAAGATATTGAGCTCGGAGAACAGTTGCTAATCAATATTACTCCTCAGAGCATGGAACTTTCAAGGATTGCCGCACAAGCCGCTGCACAGACGATCAAACAAGGGATCAAAAATATTGAAAGAGAAAGGTTTTATGACAAGTTTCAGGATAAAGAAGGACAGCTCTTGAAAGCGAAGGTGATCAAAGTGCATACGGATAGTGTGATCCTGGATATTGAAGGAACAACGGTGGTGCTCCCTCCAGAGAGTCAGATTCCTAATAGACCTTATGAAGTAGGAGAAGAAATTTTTGTTTTCCTCAAGAAAATTAGTAAAGAAGCCTGAAGTATTACCCTCGAAATCACGCAATCTAGTCCGGATTATGTAGAAGCGATCCTCAAAAAAATCGTTCCTGAGTTTGAAGAAGGAATCGTAACGATAGAAAAGATTGGAAGAGTCGCTGGAAAGAGGACCAAAATCTTGGTAGCCAGCACAGATGAGAGTATTGATCCAGTGGGAGTATTTGTCGGACATAAAGGAGACAGAATCAATACGGTACTTTCATTGCTTGATGGAGAAAAGGTTGATTTTATCGAAGATATTGACGATCCAAAGGAATTGATTACAAGGCTTCTCAAACCTGCACAAGTAGAGAGTCTTGAGTTTAAGGACAACGGGAGAGTGACTGCGAGAGTAGAAGAATCACAGAAATCACTCGCTATCGGTAAAGGTGCCTGCAATATCAAGCTTGCTTCTCAGCTTAGCGGATATCAAATTGAAGTTATTTAAGAAAAAAGGAGGAAATCTGATTGTTGACTATCAGGTTTTGTGGCATTTGGAGGAATTTTCTTCGAAAAGATTACTAGCGAGGGAATGTATAAAGCTTTACTCGCTAAGGGAAAGATGACCACTCGATACTTTCAGATTTTTTCTTCTGGTTTAGAAACTAGCAGTGCTTTTGATCTCAATATTTGGTGCTTTTTTTATCGAGAAACGCTTTATCTCTCTATCCCTATTATTTACGCTATGCTCAACGTTCATTCTATAGAAACTTTTGCGACGCAAGATGGTCCTGGGATCAGATTGGTGGTTTTTTTGCAAGGGTGTATGTTTAGATGCCAGTATTGTCATAATCCGGACACGATTCCGCTTGAAAACGAGAATGCAAAGCATCGAACCGCAGATGATATTCTCCTCCAAGCAGTAAAGCAAAGAGAATACTTTGGAGAGAAGGGCGGGATTACCTTTTCTGGAGGAGAACCGCTTACCCAAGCAGCAGCCTTACTGCCTGTAGTCCAAAAATTGAAAGCTGAAGGGTTCCACATTTGTATTGATACGAATGGATTTTGGCAGACTCCAGAGGCAAGAGAGGTTTTGAGCTTGGCAGATCTGATTTTGCCTGATTTGAAGCACATCAATCCAGAAAAACACCTCAAGCTCGTAGGACAGAGCAACGAAAATACGTTGAAGACACTGGATTATCTCGACGAGATCAAGAAACCTTACTGGCTCAGGTATGTCCTCGTGCCTGGTTATACTGATGATGAAGAAGACCTCCATACACTAGGAAAATACCTGCAGACCAGAACTGCTATGGAAAGGATTGAGATTTTGCCGTATCATAATCTGGGAAAATCCAAGTGGGACAAGCTTGGATGGAAATATCCTTTGGAAGGTGTGCATGCAGCAACAAGCCAGAATCTCGATACTGCGAAAAGGATCTTGAGTCAGTATTCAGAGAAAGTGTTTGTGAGAGGTTAAAGCTCTGGAGAGTGATTTTTTTTAGATTATTTCTTTATTTTAACGATGAAAATGCAAGCCCTTGAAATCAGCGAACGTAGCTACCAAGAATTTACGAAGCTCAAAAAAATTATTGAAGCAATGGCAGGAGAAACCGTTTCTGATGATCAGGTTTTTGACTTTATGGTAAGGAGTTTATTGCAATCCATGGAGCTACCTGAAGAGGAGGGACATGGACATGGTGGTAGTTGTTGCTGCTGTGGAGGGCATGATTAGCCATGGTTTATAAATGCTGATTTTTATCTCCTTTTTGTGATGAAAACACAAATTCTTACGCTGAGGACCTGTAAAGAAGGGTTTCAGGACCTCTTGGAACATGGATGCCAGTATAAATACAGAGAAGCAAAGCCTTTTTGGAGAGCAAGGCTTTTTTCTAATGGGCAAGCAAAGCATTTTGACGAGGTGCATATCAAGAATGGCTATCAACCGGATTCTCCGCTCGCAATTTATGAATTTTCTGGGATTGAAGGACCTGAAGTAGTAGAAGGGGTGCCTTGCTTCAAGATTGTTTTGTGAAAATTGAAGGCAATCTATCATTCGCCTTCTTAGTAAAGACAGCTTATCAAACTTTTTTTTGACAACAACGAAAGAATAATTTTCACTTGATTTTTTTGTATATAAAAGTATGGTTGGACTGATACCTACTTCTTTTTACTTGGGTATCATGATTTAGACTCCTTTTCTTTGTTGATGATTGCACGTATCAAAACTTTTAATACGCTCGGGCTTCTGGGGCAGGAAATTACCGTAGAGGCTGACAGTAGCAAAGCTCTCCCCACAATCGAAATCATTGGGCTTCCTGATCTGATGATCAAAGAAGCAAAAGAAAGAATAAGAGCCTGCTTTAGGAATGTGGGAATTGATCTTCCCAAGAGAAAATTTATTCTCAATCTCTCTCCCAGCGATCTCAAAAAAGTGGGAACCGCCTTTGACCTCCCTATGGCAGTTGCCTTACTCTGCCTCATTATGGAAGGCAAGGTTGCGCACTATGATAGGATACAGGAGTTTCTTTTTTTCTGAGAGCTAGGGCTGGACGGGAGTGTAAAGAGAGTAAATGGACTCCTTCCTAGCGTCATTTCTGCAAAAAAGAAAGGCTATCAAGTTTTTTTCGTGCCGGCAGAGAATAGCTATGAGCTAGAATATATTTCGGACATTACCATTATTCCACTCAGCCATTTTCAGCAGATCGTTGACTTTCTCCTAAAGGGAATTTGACTTCCCCACCTCCGTAATGCAAAAAATCTCGATGAGCTCAGCTCGCAGCAGCAAAGTTTGGAATCTGATTTTGCCTATATTAAGGGGCAGCTCGTTGCAAAAAGAGCGCTCAGTATCGCAGCAGCAGGACTGCACAATCTGCTCATGGTGGGTGCTCCTGGTAGTGGGAAGACGCTTTTGAGTAAGGCACTGCCGACGATTCTTCCCCCCTTGGATACTTCCGAAATTCTCGAAGTGAGTCAGATTTATTCTGTTGTAGGGAAGCTTAACAAAGACCTTCCTCTCGTGATCCAGAGACCTTTTAGACAGGTGCATCATACTGCTTCCAAGGTTTCTATTATTTGAGGCGGGAGCAATTTAACGCCTGGAGAGGTTTCTCTCGCACATAAAGGGATTCTCTTTTTTGATGAGCTCCCGGAGTTTCCAAGAGAGGTGCTCGAAGTGCTTAGGCAACCATTAGAAGATGGGATCATTAATATCTCAAGAGTCAATGGAACCGTGCAGTATCCAGCAAATGTCATGTTTATCGCAGCGATGAACCCTTGTAAATGTGGCTACTACAAAGATCGCGAGAAGACTTGTTCCTGTAGTCTCAATGACATCAAAAGATATCAAAGCAAAATCTCTGGTCCCTTACTAGATAGGATCGATATGATCCTAGAAATCCCGAGAGAGAAGGTCGACTCCTTGCTGACACAGAGGCAGCATCAATCTTCAGCCGAACTCCGCAAACAAGTCATCCAAGCTCGAGAAGTCCAGAAAGACCGTTTCAAAGGAAGCTGAATTCAGACTAATGCCATGATGACAGCAAAAGATCTTGATCATTTTATTCAGCTTGATAGCGAGAGTAAAGATTTTCTCAGGCAAGCGGCTGAGAAGCTTACGCTTTCTGGGAGAGTGATTCATAGATTACTGAAATTGGGGAGAACTATCGCGGATATGGAAGGGAATCCTGATCTCAAAGTCGGACATCTTATGGAAGCGCTCCATTACAGGAGTAAAACGATGTTCGTTGAAGCGGCATAAAGTCTTCCTTAAAAATTCCTTGTATTAATGCTTAAATTGCTTATGCTTGAGGTCGTTTTTTAGTTTGTGATCAAGATGATGGAAACTATTGTCATTTGTGCTAGTCATGAGAATTTTGTCCCAGAAAGGAAGACTCCGGAGGCGATGTGCTGGGATATTAAAGCAGCAGAAAGTCTGAGTATTGCTCCTGGAGAAGTCAAACTCGTCAAAAGTGGACTAAAAACCTTTATCCCTACCGGACGATGCTGTAAAATTTATGCGAGGTCCTCGCTCCCGATCAAGCAGGGACTCCAACTTGCTAATAGTGTAGGGCTCGTGGATTCTGATTACAGAGGCGAATATTTGATGCAGCTCTACAATTTCACAAACCAGCCTGTAGAAATTGAAGAGGGAGCGAGACTTTGTCAGATCGAATTTTGTCCGTATTATCGAGGCACTCAACAATTTGGGACCTCAGAGGTCCCAGCACTTCAGATCAAGATCGATCCTGAGCTGTTTACGAACTTTGAAGAGGCTTATCCTTCAGTAAGAGGAGCCGGGGGATTCTGATCCACGGGAAGTAAATAATCCTCCTCCGTTGACAAATCTCTGAAAACTATCTGATTTTTTTCTTTTAAAAAAACAGAAGAAGAGCCACTCCTCTGCTCGATTCTTTTCTTTTTTGGTGATAATAACATAGCTTTTAGTAGTTGTTCCTTTATTTTTTGTCGTGAAACCTATGAAAAATCTGATCAAAACCTCTGAACAAATCCAAAACATCACAGATTCCTGTGCATACCTTACTGAACTCCTCCATTACCTCAAAGACCATACGAAAGCGGGAATGAGCCTCCTTGAAGTCGAGGAACTCTCCCAGCAATGGTTGGATACGAGGAATCTCAAAGGAGCGTTTAAGGGATATGAGGGATTTCCAGCAAATCTTTGCCTCTCTGTAAATGATTGCGTTGTCCATGGGATTCCTGACGAAACGGTATTAAAAAATGGCGATCTCTTGAAGATTGATACGGGGATTTTGTATAAAAAGAGTGTCTCTGATGCCTGTATTTCAATGATTATCGGTGATGCAGGGCTTAATCCGCTCGGAGCAGAACTTATCAAGGTAACTAAAGAAGCGCTTGATCGCGGGATAGCGAGTATTCAGGTTGGCGGCTTCGCTTACGACTATTCCAAAGCGGTTTATAATCATGTTACGAATAATGGGTTTGAAATCATAAAAACACTGACAGGCCATGGCGTGGGTAACGATGTTCACGAACTGCCTCATTTCTACAACTATCCGAACGCCAAGATGAAAAAAATTCAATGGATTCCGTGAATGGTGGTTGCTTTGGAGCCGATCACTGCGGTAAAGTCCGATGATGTAGTCTATCATGAGAGCGATCGAAATCTTTACTGTAGAAAAGGTGATTTAGGAGCACAATGGGAATATACCGTGCTGATTACCGAGCATGGTCCTAAAATCCTCGCAGGAGTTGTTGAGGACTTGTATTAGTCCTAGGAAGAAACTCAGGATAAAATCACTATTGCTGGATAAAAAATACTTTGGCGACATTTTTTCGTAGAAAAAAGAAATCAGATCTTCTTTTCGCTTTCATCTCCTGAGAAATAATAAAAATTAGCTTTTCTACCTGTGCATAAATCTGAGAAATCATTGCTCTTATTATTTTTCTCCAGATAGAAGTGAGCAACAGATCCACAGAAGTATTTGTGTATATTTTTTGTATAATTCTCAGGAGTAGGAGCTGAATCTCCTGCTTCTTTCAGATTTTTTCTGTTATTATCTTTGTCAGAATTTGCTTTTTTCGCCAGAATTGGCTATACTTGGAATAGCAATTTTTAATATCTAACAGAAGGAGAAATGGAAAGAATTTTCGTCTGCATTGCGTCGTATAGAGACAAACAGTTGCCGAAGACCGTGGCATCGTTATTGGAAAATGCTGAGCATCCTGAGTTGATTGATATTTGAATCTTGAACCAAGTAGATTTTGAGCAGGATCAGGCTTGTATGCTTGCTGCTCCTGAGGATTATCCTCAAGTGGAGGAACGCTGCATTGATCATACCTTATCAAGAGGATGTTGCTGGGCAAGAGCCTATGTTTACGAGCATCTTTTTAAAGATCAGAAGTTTGTTTTGCAATTAGATAGCCATTGTAGGCTGCTAAAAAATTGGGACACTGAAGTCAAAGCAATGCGAAAAGGGCTTGAGGACTCTAAAGCCATTCTCTCACACTATGCTATGCCTTTTGGAGATGATGAGGTTTTGAAAGATGAATATTTTATCAGTTTTGAGTGCCCGCGATTCGATGAGGCTTATAAACTGCCAAGAATCCATCCTCATTCTTCTTGGGAGAGACCTGAGCAACCAAAGCAAATAGCGTTTGTGGGAGGTGGATTTATTTTTGGACTCGGAAAAGCCTTTAGAGAGGTTCCTTATGATCCCTTCCTCTACTTTAATGGAGAAGAGCAGACCTATGCCGCCCGCTTATGGACGCACGGCTATAACATCTATGCTCCTCAAAAATCTATTGCTCGGCACTACTACGCAGACAATCCAGATCTCAAAAGAGTGAGACATCGAGAAGACAATAAGCGTTCAGATAATCTAACGGCGTTATCTATTGCTCGTCATAAGCATCTTTTGGGGATAGAAAACAGTGACAATGATGCTGTGATTAGATTCCTCAATCGTTATTGATTGGGAAAAGAGAGAAGTCTGAAAGATTACGAAAAGTTTAGCTGAGTTTGCTTTAAAGAGCAAACCGTTGAGGAATTTGCAAAGAAAGGACAAGTCAATGAAGAATATGCCAGTGCTGTTGCATAAAAAAAACTCTCTAGGAAATCTTTGATGAAAGAGCGCTATCAACGCTCTTTTTTTGGTTGTAAAGATTATGTCAGGATACTTTTTTTGGTAAAAAGTGATGGAATTTTATTCAGACTTTCATATAGTGGGGAAGGTAGTTTTTTTTGAAAGATGGCGTTTTTTCAAGAAATCTAGAAAAGGAAAGAAAAGTGGGTAAGCCACACAAAAATGGAGCTCTTACGAAATTTGAGTCAACTGGAAACCGAAGAACTTTTATTCTACGAAAGGTACTATGAAAATTATTTCTCGAAATGTTAATGGGATTAGAGCTGTACTTCAAAAAGGCTTTCTTGATTTTGTAAAGCAAGAGAACCCTGATGTACTTTGTCTGCAGGAAGTGAAAGCATTTGAACATCAGTTACCAACAGAAATCAGATTTGCAATGCAGGACTATGACTATATTTGGCATCGTAGTGAAAGACCTGGCTATGCAGGGACAGCAATCTTTTATAAGAAGTCACTTCCAATCTTAGCAAAGCATAGTGCTTTTGAAAACCCTGGATGTTTTAATGATGATGGGAGAGTGACTGCGGTTGAATGGTCAGATTTTTTACTGTTGAATATTTACTTTCCTAATGGCGGAGATCGTGCTGATGGGACTGAAATGTTGAGTTATAAGCTGGATTTTTACAAGCAATATCAGGAGTTTGTGCAGCAGAAGGTAAAAGAGGGGAAGAAAGTCATCACCACTGGAGATTTCAATATCTGCCATCGTCCAATTGATATTGCAAGACCGAAGGAAAATGAAAACTCGATCTGATTTCTTCCTATTGAAAGAGCTGAAATGGATGCAATGGAAGCAAGCTGATTGATCGACGTTTTTAGGCTGCAGAATCCAGAACTAGGAGAGAAATATACCTGGCGGAGCTATAGAGCAGGAGCGAGACCAAGAAATGTAGGTTGGAGACTTGATTATTTCCGAATCTCTGAGAATATGAGAGCTCAACTTGGGACTATGATGCATTATGATCAGGTAATGGGTTCTGATCACTGCCCTATTGCGCTCTTCATCCAATATGAATAAAACAAACTATACAAAAAACGGAAATCTGGATTCAGACTCCGTTTTTTTGAAATATACCAGACTATGATCCTCTGACTTGAGGACTCGAGCCGAAGAGCTGGATATCAGACCGTTTAATATCTCCTATCGCTTTTTTCTCGGGATTGAGACAAAGACGAGGAGACGATTCTGACTAAGAACCAGCTACTGAAGTTTCTCCGAATTGCTTCTTCAATCGCTCATATTCTTGCTTCCTGATATGGGGATTAACAAAGAAGAGGTAAAGGGTTCCTGCTGCCCTTCCCGTGACATGTGCCATCAAACACAAGAAAAGTGCAGCTTTGGCAATTTCACTGGGAACTGCATCAATCACATCATCATCTTCACGTCTCACGAATAGGTTAAGAGCACCATTACTCACTGTGAAATGGTAACTAGCACCTGTTGACTCTGGATCGTTGAAGATCATAGAACAGTCCTTAGGCTTATTGATGATCAAATCAATCACCTTTCGAAGCGTTTTTTGACGCATTTGAGCTTCACTTTCGTCTGGGTTTTGCGCCGAATCAGAAGTGAGTGCTTTCTCTATCATGGAGAGCACCGCTTTACAAACGGCTTCAAAATCCACCTTTGGAGAGCTAAGCAAAGGAAAGTTGGAGATTTCCCTATTCTCTTGCTGGTTTAGCTTAATTTGCAACTTGTAGACTCTCAAAGATATACACTCAGGATTTTTTCCTGGTTTCCCATCATTTACGATAGAACGCAGGAATGCTAAATACTCTTCTAGATATTCGTTCATTTTTTTTGGAATTTAGTTTATTCTTTTGCAGATAGAATAGGCTATAGGATAGGGATTTTGCTTATCTCGTTCCATCACCTCATCGAAGATTACATGGAAATGCTCTCGAATGGAATTGTGCAATTCCTCATCCAAACATACAGAATCGGTACTACGTTCAACCAGACCACAAATCCGGCTTATACATACTTTCGATACTTGGGGCATGAAAGCTCGATAAACCTCCATTCCTCCTACAACTACAATATCTTGCGATATTTTCTCAGCATGGGAGATTACCTCCTCAACACTTTCTGCTACAGGGACTGATTGTGGCAAGTGTGTTCTTTTGCCAAGGACAAGGCTTTTGCAATTCTCGAGCAATTTTCGGTGGGTCAATGATCTCCATACCTGCTCATCTGCAACAACCAATTTCCCGTTAACAGTCTCTTTAAAACTCTCTTCATCATTTCTCATAGGCCACGGAGTCAGGTACCCCTTTCTCATTCCTGCGATTACTCCATTTTTCGAAATGGAAACAATCATTATTATTTTTGTTTTCATTTTGTGTTGTTTATTACGGTTTTTTTCTTTTATTATATAGACTTTTCTTATAATCATTTTCCAGTAAAAATCAAGGAGTTTCTTTTATTTGTCATCTCAGATATTCCTACTTCTCATCTCATCAAATCCCCTCTCAAAGGAATGAAAAACGGTCAATTTGCCCTCTTTGATCACCCAGAGAAGCTCTGAAGTCGCCTCCAGAAAATCTCTATCATGCGAAACGATCAAGGAAACCCCATTGAAATCTGCGAGCATCGTTTTGATCGCTTCTTTGGAAGTCAAATCTAGATGGTTGGTCGGTTCGTCCATCACTACAATATCTGGATGAGCAAGCAGCATTTTCGCTAGAGCGACCTTGGATCTCTCGCCTCCTGAAAGGGTTCAGATTTTTTGATCTGCTTTTTCTGGATCAATAAGCAAAGCCCCAAGAAATCCCATCGCTTCCTTAAATGAAACTCAAGGTCAAACGAGCTCTTCAGTAACTGTCGCCTGAAAGTCCAGGTCATCAGCCACTTGGGAATAAAATCAAATTCTGACTTTTTCATGGATTCGCACATCACCATATAAAGGCTTAAGCTGACCAAGTAGGGTTTTGAGCAAAGTCGTCTTTCCTACCCCGTTTTTCCCGATGATTCAGATTTTCATCGCTTTGGTAATTTCCAGTTCACGAGGCAGATTGACTAGCACGGTTTGCCCATATCCCACAGAAAGTTCAGAAAGTCTGATCAAGGTCTCTGGAAGTCTCCACTTGACCTGAAGATTTGGAGTATGTGCTGAAATTTCCTCTTCTGGAGCCTGAATACGATCCATCTTGTCCAGCATTTTGATTCTACTTTGCACCTGGGCGGCTTTACTAGATTTGTAGCGGAATCTCTCAATAAATTTCTCCTGCTGAGCAAGGTATTTCTGCTGGGCAGTATAATTCTTGAGCTGGAGTTCAGCCCTTTTTTCTTTTTCTCTCAAGAAGTCTTCATAGCCACAATAGTAAAGATTCAGCTTTTTGTTTTTGATTTCTATCGTTTTGGTGAATGCAGAAGCCAGAAATTTTCTATCGTGAGAAATGCAGATCAGCGCCTTGTTTCGCATCTGACAGAACTGCTCAATAAAGAGAATCCCCTCAATATCCAGATGGTTGGTCGGCTCATCCAAAATCAGCAAATCCACATCTTGAAGCAGAAATTTTGCTATTTGCAACTTGGTTTGCTCGCCACCAGAAAGTTTTTTGATCGGAAAATCTAGTTGCTCTCTAGTAAATCAGAAGTATTTCAAAATTTCCTTTTGCAAATCATACTTTTGATAAGCCTCATGCATCAGCATCCGCTCAATATGCTCGCTTTGTTCCTCAATCAAGGCAATTGTATCGCCATTTCATCAGTCTAAAAGCTCTTTTATCTCCTCAAGCCTCTCTACTCTCCTCGTAATCTCTGGAAATGTCGTGAGCATTTCTTCCAAGACGGTTCTCTCCCTTGATTCCCAAAATAAATCCTGAGAAAGAAATCAGATTTTTGTGTCTTTTAGAAGTTCAATCTCGCCATGATCTGCGAGTTCAGGATTAAGCAGAATCTTGAGGAAAGTGGACTTCCCAGCGCCATTTTTTCCCACAAGAGCGATCTTGTCCTCAGGCTTGATCTTCAGGTCTGCATCTTCAAAAAGAATCGTAGAGCCGAGCTGCTTACTCAAGCCCTTGATTGTGATGAGGTAGTCAGCGTTCTTTTTGTTCGTATAGTTGAAAAGATGTCTGGGGATGCTAGAAAATGAAACTTGCTTTTCAAAGTCTTCTCCTAGGCTTTCGGTTTCTCGCTGAATTCCAAATTCTTTACTGAGGTATTTTTTCAGACTTTTTTCTTTGGTGGCTTCTTTGGTTTTCTCGTTGAATTGAGCGAGGTAATCATAGCAAAGTTCAGCAATTTCTTCATAAGAAAAATCTGGATGAAGCGATTGAACAGATTCAATGATTTCGGAAAGTTGCATCATCTGAGGATGAAAATAAACGGGTTTAAATGTATGGAAAGCTCTCCTCTTTTTCAAGCTCAGTATGAAAGATGTCACATCTTCAGATTTTCTTCCGATTTCTTTTATAGAAGTTTTTTATTTTCTTTATGAATGAAGATGAACAAGTTACTCACGACGACACTTAGCCTCGGGGCAATCCTTTTATTAGCAGGATGTGGGACTCAAAATTCAGGTCCGACGATACAACTTGTAAATCCAGATAGCTGGAAAACAATGATTCCTGAAACTTGTCAAAGCTTTTTTGATGGATGTAACAACTGTACAAGAACTGCTGATGGAGAGGCAGCCTGCACGGAAATGTTCTGTGAAAGGTATGAAATGCCAAAATGCCTTGATGATGAGCAAGGATGAGACCAGCAAGTTGGTATGGCAAATCCTGCCAGTGAATATTGTGTAGCGCAAGGAGGAGAAAGCAAAATTAAAAAGGATGAAAACTGAGGTGAATACTGAGTTTGCCTAATTGATGGAAAGGAAATTGAAGAATGGGAATACTATAGAACTGCAATGGAAAAAACAAACGAAGAAAGTGCGAAAGCTTATATTGGACGCTCTGCAGAGGAAGTACAAAAAGAGTTTGAAGAAAAAAATCAAGTCGTTCGTATCGTTTCACAGGACGGACAAGCTATGGCTTTAACTGCAGACTACAGACCTGACCGCTTAAATATTGCCGTTGAGAAGGGAGTTATTACTGATGCTTACTTTGGATAAGCTCGTTGGCATTAGAAAAAAAACAGGGAGTAGAATCCTTGTTTTTTTGGTATGAAAGATATTGTAAGCTTGCTTGGATTACAATCAGCGAATGTTTTTTAGTCAAAAAAATAGCCACAAAAGGGAATCGAACCCTTAACCCCCGCTTTACGATAGCGGTGCTCTGCCAATTGAGCTATTGTGGCTGGATGAAAATGAGAGTAATGATTTGTGGAATAAAATCAAGACTGAAAAGTTGCAAAATAAAAAAATCTGAGTATGATTAGGTTGCTATTTTAGTTATTGACTACGTTCATGTGAATTGAAAATATTCAATCGATAACTCCTCCAGAAAAAAGCAGCATACCTTCTAATTTAGAAGCATTAAAGGCATATGGACCAACTATACTTACTGCTCTTTCTTTGCCTCATTTTAAAGATGGTGCAACATGAAAGAGGAATATCTATGAAACTGAGATGTTTTCTACATTAGCTTATGAGTATGAGAAACTTCATCCAGTAGAGCAAAAGGATTTTAAAAAGGAGTTTAAGGCACTTTTGAAAATGTCACGAGAGCGTAGTGTTGCTCAGAAAGCTCGGAAAGACTTCTTAGAAGATTGGCAAGAGTTATTGCCATTGACTTTTTGATATCAAAGTAATGACTATCAACAGCATTATCTCCCCAGAAAAAATTCCTTACAAGCTTTTTATGACACTTACTTGAATGCAGCGTAGAACTCATTTGGAATGATGTTCCCCAATAACGATGCATCTTACTAGCCTTAATCAGATTTTATTCTTTATTCTTAATTGTACCACAAATGACAAACACAAAAGAACTCTTGGCAACGCTAAATGATCATCAGCTTGCCTATGTAAACCTCGATCTTCCAAACCCAAAGAATGGACAGTATATGCTCTGCGTCTTCCGCTTAGAGCCAGGAAAGAAATTGAATATGCTCCAAGCAGCCTGTGAAGTCGCTGCAGAATCTTCTACCGGAACGAATTTCCTCGTGGAAACTGAAACTGCATTCTCAAAGGAAATGAATGCTCTTGTCTATAAACTCGACGAGGAGAAAGAACTCGTATGGATTGCCTATCCGTGGAGACTCTTTGATAGAGGGGGGAATGTTCAGAATATTCTGACTTATATCGCAGGGAATGTCTTTGGGATGAAGGAAGTAAAGGCTTTGAAGCTGCTTGATGTCTGGTTTCCACCTGCAATGCTTGAACAGTATGATGGACCAAGCTATACCCTAGCAGATATGAGGAATTACCTAGGGGTCTACAATAGACCGATCCTTGGAACGATTATCAAGCCGAAGATGGGGCTTACCTCTGCTGAATATGCCGAAGTCTGCTATGATTTCTGGGTAGGTGGTGGAGATTTCGTGAAGAATGACGAACCGCAGGCGAATCAGGATTTTTGTCCTTATGATAAAATGGTGAAACATGTAAAAGAAGCGATGGACAAAGCAGTAAAAGAAACCTGACAAAAAAAGGTGCATTCCTTCAATGTTTCGGCGGCGGATTATGATACGATGCTTGAAAGATGTGAAATGATCGTGAATGCAGGATTTGAACCAGGCTCTTATGCCTTCTTGATTGATGGAACGACCGCAGGTTGGATGGCAGTGCAGACCTTGAGAAGAAAATATCCTGATGTCTTCATCCACTTCCATAGAGCTGGACACGGTGCATTTACTAGACCAGAAAACCCTATTGGCTACTCTGTTTTGGTGCTTTCAAAGTTCGCAAGACTCGCTGGAGCCTCTGGAATCCATACCGGAACCGCAGGAGTAGGGAAAATGGCAGGAGATAAAGCTGAAGATATCACGGCTGCAGAAGGAATCAGATATATGAAAAAGTCTGGTCATATCTTTGAGCAATCTTGGGGAACGATTCCTGAAACGGATAAAGATTTCATTGAACTCGTGCAGAGAGATGAAGATAATGAAGAAGTTTTGAGAGATGATAGCTGGAGAGCGGTAAAGACCTGCTGCCCTATCATTTCTGGAGGGCTCAATCCTACGCTTTTGAAGCCGTTTATTGACCTTATGGGGAATGTAGATTTTATTACTACAATGGGAGCGGGATGTCATGCTCATCCAAAGGGAACGCAGGCAGGTGCTAGAGCTTTAGTTCAGGCTTGTGAAGCGTATCAGAAAGGCATTGATATTCATGAATATGCAAAGAATAAACCAGAACTCACAGAGGCGATTGCATTCTTTGAGAAGCCAGAAACGAAGGAGAAGATGAAGACTTTGAGAATCGCTGCTTAAAGCAAGCCTCATCCAGTGCAATACTAGATTTTTCATCGTACCCTTTGATAAGAAGGTTGAGCAAGAAGCTTGCTCTCCTTTTTTGTAAAGGATGAATGAAGAGAAGGATCAGACTTTTTTCTTTTTGAAAAAGAGTAAAGAAAGCTGATTGCAGAGATGGAGCATGCAGGAAAGTTGAGTTTTCTCGCGTTGACTCCTAAAGAATCCTTCGAGGACTCAATATAACGAAAGCCTAGAATATCTACAAAGCTTCTCGACTTGCTTTTTCATATAAAATCGCTACCTTTAAGTAGTTCAAGGAAGCTGTGGATGAAGAAGAGCAAACATTGTAAGGCAGCTGACTTCATTGAGATACAGTAAACCTCAAAAAAACTGATCAGACTTTATTTTCTTTTTTTGTATCATGGGACAGTATTCTACGCTTATCTACCAATCGGTCGACCACACTGCGAGGGCGCTCCTTGCACATTTTCAGGCACAATATGGAAAGCTGATCTTTATCCCACTTGGGATTTCCGCCAAGACACCCGAGAAAATCGCGTTAGCCTCTAGTCTGAGCGTTGAAAGGCATTTGCTCCGTAGTTTTGAGGGCGAAGAAAAGCTGATGCTGCTGATTCAAAATGCTGAGATTCGTCAGGTATATAATGATTTTATGGATGGGCTCTATGGATCACTGAGCTTTGTCGGCAAGACTGCGATGAAAGCCTTGGGGATGAGGATGTATCGAGATAATCTTGATGCTCAGCTCAAGAATAATAAGCTCAATAAACCGAGCGTTTATGAGAAGCGAAAAGAGAACCTTTTGATTATTTTGAGAGCATTATTTGGGGAATTGCAGGCGAACCTTCAGCAGGCTGGAGTACAAGTGGTGTTTTGAAATGAAGAAGGGATGCTTTCAAGTATGGATGAAGGATTCCAGAAACTCGCCATTTTTCAATAATACACTGTCAGGAGCATTAAAAGAAAAAAAAGCTGCCCCTTTGATAGGGTTCAGCCTTGTTTTTTGGGAGACCGCCCTTGAATGAGGGAGGTTTTTTTGGTAGTAATAAAAAACTTGGTCTCACGTAGCTTATTGCTAGAACAGAGGAAGCATGAGAAAAGAGAAATTAGTCAGATTTTTTCTCTTTGAGATAGCCATTTTTGAAAGAAGTTCGGTCCATGGATTTTTTGCCCTCGGGCTTGAGGGAAAGGGTTTTGATAGCAGGATGAAGGCGATAGCTGGAGTCCCATAGCGGTTGGTCCTTGCCTGCGGCATAAAGATCTGCATCAAGAATCAGACTCTCAATGACTACCGTTTTTTCTTGGTGAGTAAACCGAATTTTCGGTCGGAGTGCGTAGGCACGATATTTAGCATAGATGCTGGCAAGAGAGTCACTCGCTGGTGCAATTTCACCGTCGTGTTTGGTAATCTTTTGACAGGTCGTGGACTGGCTTTCATCCTGAGGAGTTGCGTGAAGAGATCCCTTTGCATAGGATCGGAGGGTATCATTGAGGAATTCTGGTCAGGTTTCTTGGATCTTTTCGATAAGGGTTTTGACGGTTCGGTCAAAAGGGAGCTTGAATGCAAGGCGGTCGACGATCGCTCCGGTATCCATTCCTGCGTCCATATGCATAATGGTGATTCCTGTCTGCGTTTGCTGATCAAGGAAAACAGACTGGAGCGGGCTTGCTCCACGATATTGAGGAAGGAGTGAACCATGCACGTTGATAGGAGCAAAAGTTGGGAGCTCAAGAAGGCTCACAGGCATGAGTTTCCCATACGCAATAACTACCAAGAAATCAGGTGATTTTGCTTGCAATCGATCGTAGAAGTTTTTACCTCCAATAGAGGTTTCAAGGTTGATCTTGCGAGGAGTTTGGATTTGCTGCTCTTGGAAGCCCAGCTCAAGCGCGGTCTGTTTGATCACGTTCGGGGTGAGTTTGAGTCCTCTGCCGACAGGCTTGTCTTGCTGAGTCACGACGCCTACAACTTCAAATCTCGGGTCCTGGTGCAAGGCAGTTAAAAATGGAGTGCCGATTGGAGCACTGGAGAAGAAAACTACGCGGTAATATTCAGGATCATATATCTTTTGCATGGTTGGTGTGCAATGTAAAATTCTATCTGAGATTTTTGGTAAACCGTGCCAAAATCCGTATCTTTGCAAGCATTTCAAGCCGTATGCACTACAATGGGGTTCATGTCCGCAGATTCTTCCCTTTAGAAAGAAGGAAAGCAGACCCTTATCAGGCGAGAGGGTTGCCTGATAGCAACGGATGAGTCCAATAGTGATTCGAGCTAGAAAGCGGTCTAGTTTTTTCAGGGTGGAAATAAGCAGGTGGGAAAGCATCTCAGAATCGCTTTATGTTAAAAAGAGCGGAGTATAGTCGTACTTTTGGATGAGAGGCAGGATGTCTTGGTAGCTTTTCCCTGCGAGGATTCCTCAGGCAATAGTGGCATCTTGTGTAATATCTCATCAACATCGCTCTGGTTTTGAGAAGTTGTCTTTTTGGGCTAGGTCTTGGAACTCAAAGTCTACCAGAACTAATCAGGATAATGCCCAGTGAAAAACATCAATTTCAGCAAACTCACCTGGGAGATATTCATAGCAGTATCTGGTTTTATGGATTTTCTTTCCCTCGAGCTGTGCAAAGAATTGATATTCCTCTACGGTTAATACTAGGGTTTGTTCCTCTTGAATTGAACCGTCTGTTGCGGACAGTGCCAGCTTTTTAGTCAGCTCAAAAGTTTCGCCGTTTTTTCTGAGTCTGATCCTTGGATGATCCAGGCTTGGGGGAAAATAGTAATCAAGAATTTCTTTTTTGGATTTAATGTTTTGATAGTTTCCGGTCTGAACTTCCTCGACAAAAGCAGGAGGGAATGACTGAAGTAGGAAGGTTAGTTCTAGTTCAAGCATTGGATTGTTAGCCTACGGAATAAAAAGCGTTTTTTAGCTTGGCATTTTTGAGGATTATCCCCTTTGCGAAGGGAGCTGAGCTGAAAGATACCCTAGTATGCAACCATAAGGGATAAAGAACAAATAATTTACCATACTATCTTCAAAGACGTGAAGGAAAAGCCCCATTACGAGAAAGGCGAGTATTCCCCTTTGTAAAGCATGAAAACATTGCCATTCCTCGGAAGTACGGTCTCCTCTAAAGGAGTGATGGAGCTGTTTTTGCTGGCGTCCGAGCAAGAGCATCACTCCACATCGGAGCAGAAAACCAACCGTCCCGAGATCAAGCATTAATTGAAGATAATAATTCTCTGGAAGGAGATTACCACTGTGGTGTACAGCAGGTCAAGAGCTTCCAAGTCCGAAGCCAAGAGGATGGTTGGCAACCTCAAGCAGACCATTGAATTTGGCGGCTAAGTGTGCGATCGTTGAGTCTCGTTTGAGAACTGAGAAGCCAAGCAATCCGAGGCAACACACGATCCCTAGTCCTCGCATCAGCTTTTTATTTTTTTTGAGGAAAGAGAACTGAGTCAACATCAATACAATCACTGCTCCAACGAGTGCAGCTCTAGATAGCGTTGCTCCCAAGGTAATAAACCAGAGCACGAGGACAAGGGTTTGCTGTCGATTGGTTTTGAGTCGGTTGAAACTTCGCTTTGGGTTCCTGAGGCGGAAGAAGTGCAGGATCAAAGGGAGGAAGAGCACAAGGAAATAGCCGTAATTATTTGGACCAGCGAAGAGTCCCTGTCGCCTGAGAATGCCGTTTTCTCCTGTGAGATAATAGATGGGAGGATTGGAGCCGAAATGGAAATTGTCGAGTTTGCCGTAGCCTAGGGAGAAAAAGAAGTCAGGGAAGAGTAATTTGGCAAGCTGTCGGATTCGCCCTAGTAGGACTATGATTAGGAGCGATCGTTTGATTCGTTTGGTAGCGGGAGTGAGGTTGGTTTTTTGCTGTGCTGAGAAGAAGCCGATCCCACTCGCTGTAAGCAAGATTAGCATTCGCCAAAGGCCGTATTTGATGCCGATCAGAATGTCGCTAATACCTTTGTGGGAAAGAAAGAAGGAAGTCAGAATACCAAATATCAGCACTGCCCCAAAAGCACAGAAAACTTTTCGCCATTGCTGGAAGTATGCCTTCCGATGTCTGGTATTGAGCAAGAAAATAATGAGCGTTAACAAAATCCATGCTCCATCTCTAAGCATTGCCAAGGCTGACTGGTCAATCCGTCCCATTCCATAGTCGAAAATAGTAACTAAGATATGATATCCCAGCTGAAAAATAAGGAAAACTCCCACTGCTCGGAGCATAATAACCTAGAGAAATAAAAAGTAAAAAAGCTGGTCTCAGTATGCAGAAGTAACTACAAATTGCAAGCAGAAAAATCTGAGAATAATCATCTGGATTTTTGGATGAAGAATCTTATAGTTTTATCCGTTTATCTATGCTATATTTATGAAAACACTTGCTATAGAAACCAGCTGTGATGATACCTCGCTTGCATTAGTAAACTATGAAGACTGAAGTTTTAAGGTGGAACAGCTCCTTGCTTATTCCCAGATCCAGGAACATCAAAAATTTTGAGGAGTAGTGCCTGAACTTGCTTCGAGACTCCATAGTGAGAAGATTATTGCTCTTTTGCAGACAATTTGATTTGACGAAATCCAGAAAGTTGATTTTATTTCGGTAACAACGCAGCCTGGTTTGCCCGGATCACTCGTAGTAGGGAAGACCGTTGCCTATGAATTGGGAGCGTTTTTTGGGAAAGAAGTAGTGCCGGTTCATCATATTGTGGGGCATATTTTTTCTATCTTACTTGAGAGGAAGCCCGAAGAGCTATCATTTCCTTTGGTTATCTTGACGGCATCAGGAGGGCACAATGATATCTATCTGATAGAAAAAAGAGAAGATGCTGAATCTAGACAAAATTTTGGCTCTTTTGAATTTTCAGGCTTCCGCATTACGAAAGTTGGTTGGACGCTTGATGATGCTGCTGGAGAGTGTTTTGATAAGGTTTCAAGGATGCTCGGTGGACCTTATCCTGGTGGACTTTGGATCTCTCAGAAAGCTTCGCTCGGGAAACCTAATCCTCTCGTTCAATTTAAGAGAATCTTCCTCGCTCATGAGAAATTTGAATTTAGTTTTTCTGGGATGAAGAGTCAGGTTTCTTTTCTTTTGGAACATTTAGAGAGGGACTGAATCGCGTTGACTGAGGAACTTGTCTGTGATATTGCTTATGAGTTTCAGGAAGCTGTCGTGGAAGTGCTTTCCAAGAAGCTTATTCAGGCAGGAGAACGTTTTGGAGCGAAAGCATTAGCGTTGGCGGGAGGAGTATCGGCAAATACTAGGCTTTGCAACGCGATCCCAGAGCTTTTAAGTAAGAAACAGCTTGCTTGTCCGTTTTTTATCCCTGTGAAAAAGGTTTATTCTACGGATAATGGAGCGATGATTGGACTTGCTGGACTATTAACTAAGATGGAAGTGTAAAACAGATTTCTTTTGTAGATAGCGAATACAATTATTTCTTTAGCTTGGGTATTAGGGATGGATATTTTTTTTGATGAGGCATGAAGAGGACCGCTTTTCTGACCTCTTTATATTGGACTTGTGATTAGCAAGCTTTCTCCTCAAGCTCTCGCCAAGCATCCCCTCTTCCAAGACAGCAAAAAATTGACTGCGAAAAAAAGGCAACTCGCGTTTTCTGAGATTCAAAGTTTAGCGGAGAGAAAAAAGATTTCCATCGCTATTGCGAGCGTTGAAGCAGGGATAATAGATTGCTATGGCGTTACTCAAGCGATTGGCATTGCGATCTGTAAGGGGCTTTATCAGCTGATTTGTCCTCTGATGAAAAGGACTTTGAAGCAAGAGTTTTTTCTTTCTGAACTGAAGGATTTGATACGTGAGTATGAGGATAGACATCAAGAGAAAATAAGGCTAATTCTGGATGGGAAATCAGATTTTTGACTTTGAAAACGCTTGGAGATTGAGATGAAAACAATTGTCCATGGCGATGCTCAAGTCAAAGAGATTGCTATTGCATCTATTCTCGCTAAAGTTAGTAGAGATCAGTATTTAGAAGAGCTCTCTCATCACTATCCTGCGTATTGATTAGAAAAACACAAGGGTTACTGAACAAAGGAACACTACTCCAAGATTCAGACATTTGGAACGACAGAGGAACATAGGAAACTTTTTCTCAAAAAGTTATTTCCGAAATGGACGATCCAAGCACTTGATTTTTCTACTTATAGTTTCAAAGTATAAAAAACAACATTTTCTCACTTGACTTTTTTTGCTATTTCCGTATCTTTCGTGCAATTTTATTTCTCTGTGATAGTGAGAATGTCAACAACGTTCTGGTTTTGGATTATTATTGCTTTAATACTTCTGCTTTTGATCCGTATCTTTAGGAGATATATTGGAAGAATCATCCTGCTCCTTCTTTTTCTTTTGGTAGTTTTCTTTGTTTATAAGCGGATAAATCCTCTCCAGTGAGAACGTTTCTTACAGTGGATGAAAGGAGTTCCTGCACGTTCAGTAAACTTTGTCAATGTTTATCTTTTAAAAAATGATGTTGAGGCTCCTCTTCTTGAGGAAAGAGCGTCTACTAATGAACTGAAAGTATTGTCAGGGAATGTTTCTGATCATCCTAAAAATTCAGATAACTCAGCTACTCAAGCTCCAATACTTAGGAAAGATAGTGAATCCTCTTCAGAAAATGGATTATCTTCAGGTTCTAAAGCCGTAGAACTTGTTATTCTCAGTCAAGATACGACTCCTTCTGTGCAATCATGAGATAAAGAAAATCAGATTAACGCTCAAAATTCGGGTATGAAGCAAGAGATCGTCCTTGAAGCTCAAGAAACTTCTTATGAAGCGAAAGAATCCTCTCTCAATACTAAAGAGACTTTAGATATAACTAAACAAGCTTCTCAAGGAGCTCAAGCACCAACTGCACAAATCCCAGTCGAAACTCACGAAATTAAAGAACCTTCTCACAAGCAGAACACAGCTTCTGCTCCAATAAGCAGAACAACCAATAAAGTAGCATCCACCTCTACTTATCATTCAAAAGGGCTTACTGCTGCTGACTATGAGGAGGCTTGGGCAATTTTTTGAAGGAGATAGCTGAAGGAATATGATTTAAACTCCTATTTGTTATCTTAACCATTAGTAGTTTTTTTGTGTTATAATTAATGAAGTTTATTTTATATTGACTTCTTTCTATATTTAACTATATTACAAAACGTGAATTAAAAAAAACGAATACTAATCAAAAAAAATAATCATTATGGCAACTAAAGAATGTTCTTGCTATCATTCGTATCCCGCTATTGAAGCTGCACTTCAAGCTGGAGCTGGGATGACCATCTCATATCGAAATGGTAGAGGTTTATGCGAGGTCAGAATTGAGAAAGGAGAGAAAGTTTTGGTCTGTGTAGAGGGCTTTCGTGTTCAGGTTGCACTTCAACGGGCAAATCAAGAGCTTCTTGGTGGACCTTGGAATACTGGAGTCGCACCTAACCAAACGGTGGAAAGCTTCGTTGGTTTGGTAGACCTGAACGAAATCTCTAAGGATAGATTTGATTCTTATATCTTCCTTTGGAAGGTTACTCGGATTTTTTTTCACGAGGAAGTTGGATTCCTGTGTAGGGCAGGAGAAACCGGATCTTGTACATGGGGAAGTGGGAAAACTATGGCAGATGCTGTCATTGATTGCTGCCGTGCTACGAAGAATCCGACGAATGACTAGGATTAACAACAATTTAGAAAGCCCAGGATGGATCTATCCTGGGTTTCTTTACTAATTATTGTTTTTTCCAAGAGAGCAGGTTTTATTCGGGATTTAACTGCATTTCTCTGTACTTTGATTTTGGCTTTTTTAGATGAAAATATCTCTTGGTTTTGCACCTTCTTGAGGACCAATCACTCCTCTTTCCTCCAAAATATCCATAATTCTCGCAGCCCTTGCAAAGCCGACATTGAGCTTTCTCTGGAGCAAGGTTGCAGAAGCTTTTCTGGTTTCAGCGATGACTTGGATGGCTTGATTGACGAGGTCTTCATCATCTCCAGAATCCCCTCCAGCAAACGAGCCTTTCGCGGTTTCCAGTCTGCTTTCTAATGCTGCAATAATTTCCTGATTATAAATATCGTCTTCACTTAGTCCTTGCATATATTTATTTCTCAGCTGAGCAACGACCTTTTCAATCTCCTCTGTCGCGATAAATGGAGCCTGAATTCTGATGGGGAATTTCGTGCTGGGATCCATATAGAGCATATCTCCCTTTCCAACAAGGTCTTCTGCTCCTTTACGACCGAGAATCGTTCTACTATCTACCTCGGAAACCACCCCAAAGGCAATTCTTGTCGGTATATTCGCTTTGATCAAACCAGTAATCACATTTACAGACGGTCTTTGTGTTGCAAGGATAAGATGGATTCCCACGGCTCTAGCTTTTGCAGCAAGACGGTTAATGCAGTTCTCAACTTCTTTTCTATTGGCAGAGCTAGAGAGCATCATATCCGCCATTTCATCAATGATAAAGACAATACGATACATTTTCTCTTGTCCTTCGACACTCATCTTTTCGTTGTATTCATCCAGATTTCTTACTCTTTGGTCTTTGAGCGTCGTGTATCTCTTTTCCATCTCCTCAACCGTTCGCTGAAGGAGTTTGATCGCTTTCCCACTATCATACACGATCGGAGCGAGCAAATAAGGCAAACCTGAATACATCTCCAGTTCAACTTGCTTCGGATCAACCATAAGAAACTTGAGTTCAGCAGGCGTATTCTGAAACATCAGTGAAACGATAAAGTCGTTGATTCCTACTGATTTTCCACTTCCTGTCGCACCGGCAACAAGCAAATGTGGCATCTTTTCAAGCGGTCTCACCTGCACACTTCCATCAATTCCTTTTCCAAGAGAAAGATTGGTTGCATTCTTTTTCATCTCCGTAGAAAATTCGCTGGTATTGATCACATCACCGAGCCTCACCATATTTGGTTTTGGATTTGGGATTTGGATTCCCACGAGATCGGTTCCTGGAATCGGAGCGATGATTCTGAGCGATTTAGATTTGAGGGAAAGCTTGATATCATTTGCTAGCCCTTCAATAGCAGAAATTCTGATCCCTTCATCAGGTTTAATCTTGATCTGCACGATAGAAGGTCCAATATCAAAGCCCTCAATCGCAATTGGAACTCCAAATTCTCCGAGCTTGGTTTGCAAAGCTTGTGCCTTTTCCACTAGGAAATTTTCATCAATCGTTTGTTCCTGTCCGAGTGTGGATTCTAGCAGTGAAGTCCCAAAAGTCGGTTTATCTCCTGAATAATGGATCACTGGTTTTGGCTTTTTTTCTTCAATCTTCTGCTCTACTTTGGCTTTAAACATTTCCTTAAGAAGAGAGCCTGAACCTGAACCAGAACCAGAGCTAGACTTGGCAATTTTGCCGGTTGCCTGAGAAACTTTTTCCATAATCGCTTCGGTAGAGATTTCGGGTCTCGTGATTGTAATCGTAGGTCTTTCCTGTTCTTTGGAGTCAGTTTTTTTTTCTTTTTTGATAGGAGTATCAGGAGTCTCGATATTGATTTTGGGAAGTTTTGGCAGGCGGACATTGAAAATATAAAGCAAATACCCAACCAACAGCACTAGAAGAACGATAACTATCGCCTTAATCGCGGTAATATAGCTTCCTGTCTCGTTTTTAAGCCCTCTTTCTAAGAGCCGGATTAAGGGCCGTGAAAAATATCCTCAGTTTTCAAGCCACTTAATAGGGGTTGTGATATCTCGTAAGCGGATATTTAGCCAGGCAGAAGTCAGCATTAAGACTGAGAAAAAGTATTTTACTAGGAATTTGGTCAGATGTCCTTTAGCCAAAATGAGGAGCCCAATCACAATACACAATCAGAAAAAGAAAAGCAATCAGACTTCTCAAAAAGCGATTTTACTATATTTGGTAAAAAACTCGAATACTGGAGAACCTTGTGCCATCGCTCTGGAAAAAAAATAGAGCACTCCCAAGGAAATCATTCCAAATCAGATATGATTTTTATTCACCGTAAAGGATCTTGCTGTTCTCCTCTGAGTTTTTCTTCTTGCCAAAATACTGGAGCTAAACAAATAAAAAAACTGAATCTATCGCAGGTAAATGTAATGATTTTTGGCTTTCTTTCAAGCTAAACAAAAAGTTTTTGTAGCAAACACTTGTCTTTTTTCAAAAGTCTGTTATTCTCTCAAAATGTGGCTACTAGGAGCAGCATTTCTCAATTTAAAAGAAGATAAACCATAGTCGCTATGCATCATTACAGCGATTTATATTTACCATAAAAGATGATAAAAAAAGGAAGGCTTAAAGCAAGGATAAAAAGGTATTATTCTCTATCTCACCACAGCCTCCCAAAAAAACGAAAGGTTTCATTCAGGCTTTTAATATCTTACCCCAAATTTTCAGCAACGAAATCCCAATTGATCACATGGAAAAAATTCTCCAAATATGCTCCTCTATTATTTCTCGTATCAATATAATAGGCATGCTCTCGCACATCTACTCCGAGAAGGATTTTTACTGGCAAGTGAAGCGGATTTTGAGCATTCGACATATTCAGAATTTCTAATTTTCCTTCTTGATTCAAGACTAGCCAAGTCCAACCAGAACCGAAATTTCCAACTGCTGAAGAAACAAACTGCTCCTTGAAACTAGCAAAAGATCCAAAATCCTGATTAATGAGTTCTTCCAATTTTCCACTAGGAATTTGATCATGTTTTGGACTCAAGCAATTCCAGAAAAAGTTATGATTCCAAAACTGGGCAGCATTATTATATAATGCTCAATTTGAGTTTTTTATAATATCTACGATATCCTTTCCAGCGAAATCGGTATTTTCAATGAGCTGATTGAGCTTGTCAGCATATGCCTGATGGTGTTTTTCATAGTGATAGCTCATCGTCTCCTCAGAAATGTAAGGAGCGAGTGCATCTTTTGGATAAGGAAGTGCTATTTTTTGAAAGACCATTTACATTATGTATAAACAAATAAAAGATTCAGAAGTCTGAATAGGATTTTGGAGAGTTATGCTTTTTTCCCTTGATTTGCTACGGCTTCCATCAGTTTTTTCACCTCTTCTGGATCTCCAAGGAAATAATCCTTCGTAAGCTTCATTTCATCGTCAAATTCAAATACATAAGGAACTGCTGTTGGCAAGTTGAGCTTTAGAATATCTTCGTCTGACATTCCTTTTAGCACCTTAATAATTCCTCTCAAACTATTTCCATGTGCAGCAACCAAAATCGTATCCTCTCTCTCTAGTGCTGGCAATATCGTTTCCTGCAAATAGGGTAATGCACGACCTACACAGTCTCTAAGGGATTCTGTTAGTGGCAAGTCTTGAGGTGCTACCTTCGCATAACGAGGATCCTGAAAAGGAGAACGTGGATCGTCTTTTTCAAGTGGAGTTGGCGGAATATCGTAGCTCCTTCTCCAAAGAAGGACCTGTTCGTCTCCGTATTTTTGTGCGGTTTCGGCTTTATTGAGCCCCTGGAGCATTCCATAATGCTTTTCATTGAGTCTCCAAGACTTTTCTACAGGGATCCAATCCAAATCCATCGTATCTAACACGGTATTCAAGGTCTTGATAGCTCTTTTGAGGTAAGAGGTAAAAGCTCTCGAGAAGTGGAGATTTTCAGCCTTCAAAAGTGCACCTGCTTTTTTAGCTTCTTGGAGCCCTTTTTCGGTAAGATCAACATCCGTTCGTCCAGTAAATCTATTCTCTTGGTTTCGAGTACTTTCTCCATGACGGAGAAGAACTAGTTTTTTCATCAGTATTTTTCTAATAAAAGTAAAAGCAAAATCTCTTATAGTGAAAGTACTCAAAAGGTCAAGCTTTCCTCCGATTTTTATAGAACGCTTGCAATTATTGGGGAAAATACTAAACTTCCTCTGTTTATTTTGCTGTAAAAATGAAAAAAATCGGAATTGAACCACTGAAAAAGGAGTCAATTTCTTTTGGAAAGTTTGTGTTGCATACGGTTTTTCTCTCGCTTTTGGTGCTGAGTTTTACTGTTTTTTCTTTATACTCAAAAATTACTGAACGGTTTTTTTCAAATCATAAGATTGATATCTTCACTGAACTACCTCAGGTTGCTTCTTATTTTTGGGTTGTTGACCCGGAGGTAGCTCGTCAGATTTTGCAGCTTGATCTCATCATAAAAGATTACCTGTCTGGTGCTAACGTCCTAAAAACTAGAGAAGAGGAACTTACTGCACTTTGGAGCTATGCGAAAGAGAATAAAGACTACCTCACAAAGTTAGGATTTGGGAACTATAAGAGGATTTTGAAGATGCTTTCAGATGCACGACCACTGAGAGAAGAAATTTTCCAGCTCCTCGGGAAAGATCAGCGTTTTAATTACCTTGTTCCTCTCCAAAACAGTAATGAATCTCGTCCTAATGGGGGATTTTTTGGGTCTTTTGCGTTTATTAGCCTTTCTGGAGGGCATATTGTCGATATGCAGATTATTGATTCTTATCTCCCTGATATGCTTGCTCCTAATACCCGTGTTCCTCTGCCTGAACGAACTCAAGGTTTTCTGACAGAGAAAGCGGCATGATTTATCGGAGGGAACAAATTCTGATTCACGGATAAAGATTGACGTAATCTAAAACAGCTCTATGAAAAGATCTTCCATACTGCTTTTGATCCGGAGAAAAGAGAGAAAATGTTTAATCAGGAGCAATGGAATCAACTTTTTCAAAAGAATATCAAGGGAATTATCTTTCTCGACTCAGAATTAATTACCTATCTTCTGCCTGCCTTTCGCTCTAAAACGCGAGAATGGCAATTTGTTAATGCTAATGTCGATCTTATTAGAGGAGAGAATAGGAGTAATAAGAAGGAGTTTTATATCAAAGATCTTCAACGCTATCTGAAAGATAATGCTCTTACGCTTGCAAAGTCTACGATCAACAACATTCAAGAGCTCCTGCATAAGGGATTTATCAATATCTATCTCTCCAATGTCTCTGATGAAATGCGAACGTTCTTGAAAGACTACGATCTGACCAATGTGTATAATCCAGACTTTTTCTACTTTTTCCATATTAATAGCTCGTTTAATAAGTCTGACGGATTTGTCAAAAAACAGGTAGAGGTACTAGGACCTCAAGGAAATGTCCTTCTCTCCACAGAAGAAAGAAAGCTTGATATTCATACACTTTCACCGGGAACCTATACCCTCCACATTAATTACACGCTTGATATTCCCAAAACCTATCAAGATGAGATCTTTGCACTAGAGAAGAGCTACTGAATCGAAATGACTGATAGAGAACGCCATATTCTTGCGCTACAGCCCAAGAATCCTGATCCTACGATTCCTCTCAAATGGTGGGAAGCTAAAGCGATTTTCTACTTTCCAAAGAATGTTGAGATCCTTGGTATTCAAGGCGATGCTTTTAATGAGAAACAGTTTGAAGCAGATTTTGCCAAGGGGATTACCTATCAATCACGCATCTCTACCAACCAAACGACGAATACAATCAGTATCAAAATTCAGATTTTTTAACTTTTGGAACACATTATGCTAAAATTACTGCAAGGCTATTACCATTTTCTCTCGCTGGGGAAGTTTATGGAACAGGTTATTTTGACAAATGACCTTTCAAGTTTGGCTATGGATCTGCCTATCAGGACCGGGGCTTCTTCCTCCTTTGGACTTAAAGAATCCTTGATTAAGCAGCTGCTCAGCTCGCTTCACAAGCATCCTGACAAGAGGAATGTTTATGGCTATTTGATCGAAATTAGTGCGTTTAAGGGGATTTTCTCTGTGATGAGAGAAATTATAGAAAATGATGCTGTCCTGAGAAATTTTCTCAAAGATCAGCTTCAGGATCAGTATTTCCCTTTTGAACAGACGATTAGATTCTTGAGAAATGTGCTTAACCACTCTACTTCCTCTGGTCTAGCACTCAAACTTGAGGATTATGAAGTGCAAAGAGACTTTATCTTGTCGCCAAAAATTCAGAAAACGAACCATCTCAATTGAGCAAAGATTCACTTAGATTTTGTCTATGCTGAGCATATTCCAGAACGGAAAGGAAGCAAGCACTACGGAATCCATTTGTCCTTAGACTTTGCTGCATTTAAACCATGAACGCCTCTAGAACGCCTTGTGAAGTGGCACGACCTGTATCTTCTGTCAGAATTGTGCTTTAATCTCTCACAACTGGCTGATGCAAAACTCAAAGCCTTAAAGAACACAAGAAAAAAAACAGAATCCCCCTTGAAATCACGCACGAAAACAATACACTCCTCTCGTGGTTAATTTTTCAGTGGCTCAGATTTACGGATATCTTTCTCTTCTTCCTTCGCTGTAATGAATCTTGAAAAACTTTTTGGTAGTAAAACGAAAGTAGACATCCTCAAATATCTGATTTTCAGAAGGCAGGGCGTTTCCATGAGGGCATTAGAAACAGAAATCTGATGGACTTTTCCAGCAATCAAAAAACAAGTGGACAGTCTAAATGAAGCAGGAGTCTTGGGCGTAGAAAAAGAGCCTACCTGATGGGTCATTACGATTTATCCGCCACTTTTGCCTCTTTTTAAGGAGCTTTTCTTTGAGGATCTCAAGCAAAACTTGGTGACGCTCTTTGAAAAGCAACAGCACCAGATCGTTCGCTATTTTTGGGGGGACAGGTTTGGGAAGCAGATCGGAATGGACCTCATCCTAATCTATGAACAGCTCGACAAACAGCAGATCGACCAACTCAAGGTGGAAATCAGTGAAATCTTTAGACAGTTTTGGATCGAAAGTGCCTCTATCGTCTTTATGAGCCAAGAAGAACGAGAGAAAAGATACAGACTCGCTGATAGGTTCGTCCTTCAAGTGATGAGATTCTACAGCTCGGTCGTGAATTAGTAAACAAAAAGCTTTTTATTTTTTTTCTAACCTCAACGCTAACAATGAACTACGAACAACTCCTCGATGAAATCATGGTCAATACCCTTTCAGCGAAAGAACTGATAGGGACTCCTCAAAGAGATTTCCAATATGCAGTTTGTCCGTGGGATTTGGAGTTTCATACAATGATTTTTCTCTCAAGTATTCTCCTTACTTTCGATCAGAAGAAACCGATCATTGCCCTTATTCAAGTAGCGGAGTTGCCAGAACCGGTGATGCTCTATACCGGCGAAATTGGTCCGCACTTTGGAAGACTACGAAACGTCGATAATCAGCTTTCTCAGCTCTTTGCTCAGCATGGCTTAGCGCAGACGGAAGAAAACTTTTACCCTTACCTTGATAAACTCTTCTGCTACCTTGGCGTGATCAATCCTAACCAAGAACATCTCGTTATTTTCATCAGGCAGGGAGTCAAGCAGACCGAACTGCTCGCACTCTTGAAAGAGCTTTTGGGGAAGGACTACTCACTTTTGGTCGTGAGCAACTGCTATGACGGTTTGCCTATGCAAGCGTGCAAAGCTCAATCTGAAACGCTCGTTGCACACCTGTTGGACAAGCAGATGAGTGAAGCAGAGCAAGAAGCATTCCCAGCATTCACGATTTTGAATCAGCTCTTGCCAAAGGAGCTGGGAGAATCCGCAGTGGGACAACTTGTGAATACAGGAGAACTTGGATTTAGTCAGGATTCTTCTACTTCTTTTTGGTTTATGCTAGGATAGTGAGCATTTCTGCGTTTTATTTTGGAGGCAGTGATGGAAAAATCAAAGATTTTGCTCGTGCTAAGTACCTGTTTCCTCGGGATTGGAGGCATTTTACTTGCGTTCTGGTGAGCGGAAGGCAAACTCAAAGCAGCGCTCTACCCACCTGTTTCAAAAGCAGCCCAGGTTAGAGCCTTGACGAGAATGGTTTGGAGGGAGCAGCTCGAGAACTTCTCCCCTGAAGAGCACCGGACTAAGCAAGAGGAGCAGCAAAGCTTCACGCTCCCGATTCTTATGTTTCATTATATCCAGGATATTCCCGCAACGACGAAAGATCAGCTCGGCTACAGGCTGTCTTATGCCCCGCAGAAGCTTGATAAACTCCTTGACTTCTTTGAGGAGCATGCTATTACCCCGTTGACCTTTCGAGACCTCAAAGCCATCGTCGAGGGCAGACAAACCCCACCCAAAAGAGCAGTAATTTTGAGCTTTGATGATGGGCATCTGGATCATTATACCAACGCTTTCCCTGTGCTGAGAAAACATCACGCCAAGGCAGTCTTTTTTGTTATCTCGGGGAAACCTGATCAAGATCCGAGATTCGCAACTCGAGACCAGATCAGAGAGCTTGCAAGCGCAGGCTTTGAAATCGGCTCGCATTCGGTAAGCCATAGCAACCTCGCATCGCTGGGAAGCAAGCGTTTGAGGGAAGAAGTCTTTGAGTCTAAGGCGCGCATTGAAAAAGAAATCGGACTTCCTGTTCTTAGTTTCTGTTATCCGGCAGGAAGGTATGATGCCAGGGTCTTGAAACTCGTAAAAGAGGGCTATCTTTTTGCTCGCACGACCCAGCCTTGAACGTTTTTGCAGATGAAGAGACGTTATCAGCTCCCGACCGTCCGTGTTTCGCCAACGCTGCAACCAGAACAGCTCAAACGCTACCGAAACCTCGACTAGTTTTATCCTCTCCCCGCTCAGATGCACCTTTTATTCTGCTGTGCAACCCCTTGAGAGCTGAAGGCTGTGAAACAGCAGATCAAACAGCTCCAACTCAAACAAAAGCTTTCCCTCCATTACCTCTGCACCGGGGTTGGCAACTATGCGACGATCCTTTCCTTGACGAAGTTCCTGACCGAACAGCAAGATTCAGACTTTTTTCTGATTAATCTTGGGGTTTGTGGCTACCGATCCCCTGCAAACATCGCCAAAACACCTTTCCAAGTCGCTAGAATCAAAAACTTGCACACGGGCAAGGAGCTCCTCCCTCCTCTCCCCTTCCAATTCGCTCCCGTCGCTAGCGTCCGATCCTCAGAAACTCCCCTCTTGGAACCGCTCGGCAGTGAAGGCTTCGTCGAGATGGAGGCTCGAGGCATGGAAACGGTAGCTGATGCGTTTAGACTGCCACGCTTACTCTTGAAAGTGCCTTTTGATAGGGTGGGAGAGGAAACCCGTGTCTTTGACAAGGAGGCGGCGTGCAAGCTCCTCGCTGAAGCGATCGATTATCGTGCACTCCTCACCCAGCTCTCCACGCGAGAGCAAAGCTTGTAAAAGCCGTGAGCGAAGCACTAGCAGAATGAAGCAAGAAAAAAGAAAAAAGCTGAAGGAGAACGGTGGATTGCCTTCAGATTTTTGATTTTTTTGCTCTCAAGGAGAGAGACGAACTCTCGTTTTAGCTACTAATTTCTCTGAGACTCGTGTTTTTCTCAAACCATAAGATGCAAACGGTCTCATCGTTATAAAACTCAAGCATATGTTCATGCCAGAGCATTTCTCTACATTTGGAGGTGGCGTTTTGCTCCTCGATAAATGCAAGTGTCGCATCAGCGAAGCCTCCGCTAAGCTTGAAAGGCAAATCTGAGAAGTGAGCGGCTCTTCCCATTACTATGACACAATTATCTTTCCCAGCACGCCCAGGTCTTCCTGCATATCAACCCGCATACTCAGGGAAAAGGCTACTATTAGACAACCATACTGGCTCTGAAAGGTAATTGATATACGGAAAGGTTTGATCTGAAAGTTCTTTATGAGGAACGTGGAACACTTTTTCTCCACTTCCAGGAGGGAAAATGATCGTTGAAGGCATATTTTCCTTTCTCTCATCCTTGAAATAGGATCAAAGACACCTTATTCCAAAGTCATACTTCCTAGTAACCGAGCTTGAAATCGCTGACAAGTCAAGTCTTGGGATTTGTAAGTAATCAGAGAGCACGTTTTGTAGAAGATCCTCCTTAGTAATCCTCTCGGGAGAAAAAAACTTCATGGTTATTGGGTCGAGCCTTCATTTTCACTCAAAATTGGGACTCCTCCAGAATACAAGCGTATACTTATAGCCACTTTCGATCTCCTCACCTCTTATACTCCAACCCCCTCGCTTGTCCTCGTTCTGATCTATAAGTTCTCAGTCCTCCTCTGCTCCATTTTGATGAGCTGGAGGGGCGTTTTCAGGGGAGGGAGAGGCTATTTCGCTTCAAGATTCCGTATTTTTGGGGAAGGACTGTCAATATTCTTCTAGCGAAGGGCTACATCCTGCCAACATGATCAATGCTAAGCAAAAGAGAAAAAATCTGACTTTCATTGTGCTTTCTTAGAAGATAAAGGATTCCCAAGTATCTCCTTTTTTGATGAAAGGAGGAGGGAAAGGTAAGTAAAAAGAAAAAGTTTGACTCCTTCCAGTATATTGCTTTCCGTCCGAAAGTCAAAGCATCAGCTTTCTTTTTGTGTGATGAGGGGGTGCGTATTGAGGGGAAGGGTTGGGAATGGAAGATTGCCGTCGGAAACAAGTCTATGTTCGCTCTGTACAACGAAGCTTTCCCCGCCCCCATATCTCTCATCCTGAAGTCCATGTGAAGAAGTCATGATGAAGATCATACTTTGTCTTGATATTTAAACTCCCTAGCGTATATTCTAGGGAGTTTTATTTTTCTATGAAAAACTCCTTATGAAACCATCTCCCCTCTTCTTAAGTATCGTTTGAGGGATACTCTTGACTGGATGCTCCCTTACTTCTCATCCAGAGCACTCCTCCCAGCAACCAGAAACCCCTATTTCGCAAGTAACTCTCACAGGACAACAAGACGCTTCGACAGGAACTCACAAAGAACACGATCAAACTTCAACGGGAACTACTAAAGAGCCACAGCAGGTGACTTCAAATCCTTCAACCACCTCTGAAACTCCGTTTCGCCCGAAGTCTTACACCAAGCTTTCGTGGACAGGATATGAAGATATCAGGAAGATAGCACTGAAGAACTTCTGGATTTTTGAGTGAAATGATACCTATACCAATGATCCTTCTCGAAATGTTGAGCTTCTCCCTCTCGAAATCGCGGAGAAGGATAAGGCAACCTATAAAGCTTATTATCTTCCCGAACCAAATCCGAGCCTTCCACCTGCGGATCCACTCGATCGACATGGAGAGGATAAGGATAACCTTTTTCTTGACTATGGCTTGATCGCTACCAAGAAAAGTAGTCTGCCTGGGTATATCCCTCTCCAGTATGCAGGGACGCAAGCAATTATCGGACTGGTAGGATATGCTGATGGCTATCTTATTGTTACACCTTTCAAGTTTCCTGTTGATAAAAGCTCCTTCAAAGCCATTCAAGACAAAACCTTTCACGGGCGAGAAAATGATATTTACGCTCCGCTAACCTATGGTCATTGAGGGAAACGTCCTGGATTTTGGAATGGGGCACATTACTATGAAGACTATATCTGACATGATAAAGACTGGGTATATTTTCGAGACGACACCATTTCGGATTTAGGTATTAATAGAGTGAAAAAGGCAGCGAACTTTAAAGTTGAAGTATTTCCAGATGAGGTTTCTTAAGATGCTTTCCTTTACCGACTTACTCTATAGAGGAGCTTATCAGGACGACTTGAATATTTTCTTCTATTTACTGCATTGCATACTTGTATTTCTTTAGTGTTTCTCAATATAATCATGCTTTCAAAGTTAAAATCTCTTTATTTTTGAGGGAGCTTGCTTGCGATCTTGCTCTTAGGGCTTTCTTTTGTGGTAAAGAGGAGAGCAATAATAGCGACCTTTAGTTTTCTTGGGGGGAAGGATGATAACCTTTCTTTGGACTATATCGAATATTTTGCTCCAATGTTCTCTTTTGAGTATCGCTATTATGCGTTATTTTGTATCGGAAGTAGTGGACTGCTCTTTGTCGTCTATCAGATTTTTCTTTTGAAGCAAAAAGCTTTCACTCGGCGTAAATTTTTGTGGGCAACAATGTGGTTTCTCGTAATTCTCGCAATTTGCTTTGTGATTTTATGGTTGAGTAAAATGTGGCTTGCTGAAATTTGGGAATAAGTGTAAGGCAAGAAGAGATGAACGGTTCTTCTTTTTTCTCTGGCAATATGCCTGTGGAGCATCCTCTAGTATGGAGGTGCTTTTTTTGATTGTTTTTGAGATGGAAGATGGCACTACTTCCTTTTTCCCTCGGTCATAAGAGCAATACAACGGCAAAAGGAGGGCTTTTTCTAGGTTTCGGGTGATTTTCCCTTGCAATTTGTGCTAGCTTCTCTATGGTAGTGAAAGAGTTCTCCTCTTCTACTCTCTAGAGCCGAGACGCAAGAAGTGTGGAAGCTCAGGAAATCTCAGCAAGATAGATGGACAGAGGAAGGAGAACGAGAAGATGAAGCAAATGAGAAAGAAGATACAACGGAAGAAGCAACAGCATAAGCAAAGTTTTCAAAAAGAATGGAAAAAAGGGTGGCGGAATGCCACTCTTTTTTGGGAATGAGGAGAGGGGAAGTCCCTACTCTCTGATTCTAAACTCCATAGTCTGTTCGATAGATTGCTGATCTTCGAAGTCCATCTTTACAGTGATACGATAGGTTCCTTTCTTGGATCGGGTTTTGGTCATTTCGGTGCAGGTTCTCCCTTCGCATTCATGGGCGGGGGTGCCGTCGCCGAAGTCTCGAGAGACTTTCTTCGGTAAACCATTGAAATCAAGCGAAAAGCTGACAACATCTCAGATTTTGGCTTCTTGGGTAGGATGAGAATCTGGGGTGATCTCCAATTTGATAAGCTGTTTCTTGACGACAACCAGATTACTTGACTCTACGGTAACTGAACGTCACTTCTGCGTATAAACAGTGACCTTTGGTTTGAAGGTTCCGTTGTTTTTGGTGTAATCAAAGCGGTATCTATGCTTTATCACACCGTTGGAAACCTTTTGCTGCTGCTGTCCATCACCAAAGTCCCACGTAAAATAGGTAATCTGATCCGCAGGATCGTTTAGTCTGGACGATGAAGCATCAAGTGTGACCTCAAATGGTTCGAACCCAACGGAATCTCCAATCACTTGGAGCTTTCCTATCACGTCGTCCAAGCCAATCATCGTCGTAAGGTTCTCTTCATAATCCAAGCCACGCACTTTATCTTGGATTTGGAGCTTGATTTTGTGTTGCTTGGCATCGGTAATATCAAACAGGTATTCACCCTCGGTTGTAAAGACTACCGGTTTATCATCCAAGAAGACGTTTACCTTGGTATTGAAGGTTTTAGGTTCGATTTTGATGAGTTTGAGTTTGAGTTTGGTCGGGATCTCTGGGAGGGCGATGGTTTTCTTTTGCAAGATCGGATCCATATCCATTTTTTTGTAAGTCATATCATTTGGCGAAGAAGCATGCACTTCGTAGTTCACGTTGAAAGAAGATTTCTCCAAGAGCTTGGCTTCGGTCTCACAGGAGCCTTTTTTATCATCGGTCGTAATGAAATTCATCCTCACGATATAGGTTCATTTCCCTGGGAACGCATAAGGGAACTCCATCCCGTTATCTGTATTATGAATCTCATCAATCACTTTTCAAGTTGCTTTGTCTATGAAGACGAAAGAATAATCACTGATAAATCTTTCTGTGCCGTCAAAGAAAGACGCTGAGATATTGTAATTATTTACCTTCTGCTGAGAAAGCTCGATCTTACAGACCGGGATTCCTGACTGCTCCACTCTGAGCGGGAAGGTATAGGTCAACTCTTCTGAGATTTCTGGGAAGCGAATCTTTGGATAGTAGACCTTCGCCTCATCATAGGTGAATCTAAAGGTGGCATCATCGATTTTATCTTCATTACCGTCGTTATTTCCATCCCAACGCACCTTATAGGAGCTCAGGTTGAAATCTCTAAAGACTCTGTCCGCCTTAAACTCCACCTCTGCTGGAAGTGGTCCTACAACGAGTTCGTTTTGTCCTCCACTGAGCTGTTTATTGAGTCCCTGGATCACGAGTTCAGAACCAACGACGATTTGTCTCAATGCATATGGCACGGTTTTCTTTTCTTTGTTTGGAGTCTCATAATGGATGATCAGTCTGGTAAGGTAATTTCCTTTTTTGGTATAGAAACAATATCTTTCAAATTCGTTTTTTTGGTTGAGGTTGATGACTGAGCCGTTTCCACAGTCTAGCTGAAGCCCGGTCACCTTTTGTGAGCCGAGCTCGATATTCGTGAACTTTTGGAAGTTCGGTCGGATTACGGTCGCCTTCATATTCATCGGAGCAATGAGCGGAATCGGTCTCTCCTGCGTAATCTGAATAAATTCATTTTTCTCATTAGGCACGCCTTTGAGGTAGAAGAGGACTACTTCATTTGGATTAGTGACGGCTGCGAGGTTGATTTCTTTGATCCTCGTCAGAACGTTGGTTCCCGCAACTAATGCAAGAATGAGAATAAAAAATCAGAGTGCGATTCCTGCGTAGTATCGTAATTTAGAAGAATTTTTCTTGGTAAACGCCTTGTAGACATTGATAATCAGGATTACTATTCCTAATAGCAAGACTACAATCATAACCGTTAGGGTTAGACCGGAGAGCAAATCCTTTGCCACGGCTGCGGTAATTCCAAGACCGGCAAATCCTCAGAGCTGCTGAGGGTTCTTTAGGAGGTAAGAGAAAAGGAAAATGAGTCCCAGCAAAAAGAGAAACACAATCGAGCCACATCCCAAGAGAATCGTCTTGATTGAGATATTTTTTCTTGCGCCTTGCTTGAGGACCACGTTCTTATTAACCTGAACGTTGGAGTAACCCAGCGTTTTGAGCTTTTGTTGATTGAGCTGATAGTATTCACTCAGCTGCTTGAGCTGGGTCTGATATTTAATCATCTCCTCGGTTGGCATCTGGGAGTGCTGCTGAATATAGGCAACGACCTCATTATAGAGCTTCTGCAATTTCTCTTGCTCAGAGAGGATTTCCTTGATCTTTACATCATCATTGAGATGAGAGATTTCAGCCCCTGCGGCGGTATTCTGTTGCAGAAAACTTTCGTTATTTGCCATGTTCTTTTCTGAAAGGAGAAATAAATCAGCATTATTATAAAGTTTTTGGCAAATTTTGCAAATTTCTAGGGTTTTTTTGAGGTGTTCTTGAGGCTCTGGCGGGAGGAAATTTTTGCCTAGACTAGAAATCCAACAGGGTTGAAAAAAGGGCATCCTAGAGATGCCCACAACACGAGATCATTTCGAGCTGGGTTAGTGTTTTTTCCATCTTTCCAAGATCAACATTGCACTGATCGTATCGGTCGTGGCGTTTTTTTTGAAATCGGAGATGATTTCTCCTGATTGGACGCTCGTATAATCCTCCTCTACCGTCAGGATTTCGATTTTTTGGTTCTCTATGATGTAATTGAGCGACGCCATAAATTTAGAGATCTTTTCTTGGATATCTTTTTGTTTGCTCGGTCGACCGAGAATGATTTTCCTAATATGATACCTCTGGATAATATCAGCAATATAGTAATAGGTCATTTCATCATTCATAATATAGCCGATTGGGAAGATGATGTCTGAATTTTCTATTGGAGTATAAGCAAGTCCGATATATTTACTTCCTCGATCAATTCCAAGTGCGTGTGCGATTTTCATTTCTAAAGATACATGGTAAAATTAGCTAATATTTGGTTCAATCATATAGTTTGGATGAAGCATTTCAACCTCTTGAGGAGCAAAGTCTTCTCGAGGTAAATGGTGGGTTTCCCCTTTGAAATGCAAAGAGATCCCCTGCTGTTCAAAGGTATAGTCTAAAGAAGGAAGTGCTTCATCAAAATAGTCTCTTTCATACACTTGATCTACGAAAAGCCCTTCATACTCTGAAGATAAAGCTGAGAGTTGGTCCTTTTTGACAGGAGAAATGAGCTTATTTTCCTCAAAGTCTCGCAGCCGAACATTGGATTTCTGTCCGATATAGATCGCTCCATAACGAGAGATCCAAGCTCTGCGATAGAAATGCTGATACAGCTCAATCTTTGAAAGAGAAAAGAGAGAAAGCTGCCCCTTTTTGAGGGTTTTGAGGAGATTGAGTGCTAGGCAGCCTACCCTCAGGTTGGTAAACCCTCATGGCCCGTTGAGCACCAATATCTCGGTCAGATTTTTCTCTTTGTCAAGATTTACTAAGACCTTTCCCAGCTCAACGTCAACTCCTGTTCTCTCCAGAAAAATAGGATGATCAAGTCCAAAAATTCTGATCTTATCCGAAGAGATATCTATGCTTATCTTCATTTTGGAATTTATCTGTATAAAAAAAGGGTTTACTCCTTTTTCACCGAAACCGTTAGTAAACCCTTAAAGGAACTATCTTGTCCTGATAGTAAGACTAAACCATTCTTGGAATGCTGAATAGAATTCACTCCATCCTCTGAATTTTGCAGAGCTAGCGTTTCTTAGGACGTCCTGCATATTTCTATAGAAGTCTGAAGAAAGGTTTCTCCACTGCATGCTATTTCTTAGTCTTGGATAGTCTCTCTCTAGAGCTACGATAACATCATTCCAAATGTTGGATACTGCTCTGATTTTTGAAAGCTCTTTGTCAGTGAAGTTGTAATAAGAGTTGGATCGAGAATTATTATTAGAAGAAGAGGAATATACACGAACCTCCTTTGTCCCATAGATTCCTGATCTATTATCATCCTCGGCTCTGATTCTAAATTCTCCTGTTGTCCTAAACTTTACGATGTCTGAGAAGGTCTTTTCCCCATTGTCATAGCGAGAGAAATTTACATACTGCTGATCTAGCTGGTAATCTGAGCTACTTGCTGTTCTCCATGATCCGTTTCTGTACTCCTCTACAAGAAGCTTTACCCTTCCTTCGTAGTTTGTTACTTTGCTATTGTAGCGATCTTGTGCTCTTATTGTCAGATCAACCCATTCATCTGTGCGAGGAGAAGAAGGATAGATTTCTCTGATTGAAAGATTATCAACACTGTAATATGTAGAATTATTAGAAGAAGTTCCACCGTTAACATTGAAGGTTTGATAAGCGGTCGCTGTCCCGTATTCACGAAGCTGAGCAACAACTCTAAACTCCCCATTGGTTGAGAATTTTACGAAGTTATTTAATCTGACTTCTCCATTATCCGTAGATGAGAAGTAGTAGCTTGTCCTATCTAGCTGATAATCATAGCTAGAAGCATTTTCTCGTCTACCGTTTTTGTATTGTTCTACACGGAAGTCCACTCCTCCGTAGTAATTTACAGACCCATTTCTTCTTACTCTCAATGTCATATCTACTCGTTTGTTTTGATCTGGATTTTTATCACTTATTGAGGTCCATTCTGGAGCATAATATTCAGAAGATGATGAAGAAGTCGTCGTATTAAACTCTCTGAAGACAGAATTTCCACCGTCGATTTCTGCATACAATCTGAATTGACCTTCTGATCTAAACTTTACCAAGCGATCAAATCTTTTTTCTCCATTTTCATAGGAAGAGAAAGAATAACTTGTTCTGTCCAATTCATAATCGTAGCTAGAAGCGTTTTCTCGTCTACCATTTTTGTATTGCTCTACGCGGAATCTGATATTTTTGTCATAATTTGAGTAGGAATATCCGTTTCCTCTTACGCGAACAGACACATCAACTCGTTGATCTCTAGCAGGATTACTAGGATTCGTTGAAGTAAACTCAACTTGGTAATTACTGTAAGAAGGAGAGGTATTGGATGAGGATGCGCCAAACGATCCGTTCCTAAAACTATAATTATCAACGAGCTCGTATCGATAGTTTTGGATATCAGCCCTTAGTTCAATCCTTCAGTCACTTCCTGCATACGAAAATTCTCCTTCACATCTTGGAAGGGCAACCTCATTTCCGTTTGGAAGCTTTAGTCTACAGGAGAGCTCAGAAAGAGATTTTAGATTTGAAGAACTTATTCTTGCCTGAAATCTGTCTGCATTTAATTTTTGGATATCAAAGCAGAACTTTTGCCCATCGGTAAACTGAATGTCCTGACAAGCTGCTGACGCAAAGGCTCATGGGATTGCAAGGAGTCCCAACATCCCGGTCAATAAAAGCGATCTTTTTTTCATAGCACTACGAGATAGAATGTAAAAATTGCTTGAATTCTATGTATATATATATATAGAAGAAAGGCAAGTTTTTTTTTGATTTTTTGAATGCAAAAAGAAAAAACTGAGCTTTTATTCGTGAATTTTACCTTATGAAGTGGCTAAAAATGTCGTTAGTGATCAGTTTTGTTTTTTTGATTGGTATTTGGGCTTTTTATAGATTTTACTTTCTCCGCGATCCAATTCGTGCAGTTCCAAACGATGATACGATGTTTGTTAGCCCTGCTAATGGGAAAATTATCGCTATTATCAAGCAAGATGAACTAAAAAATCATAAAACAGAATTATATAAGGAAAATAAAAAAGTAATCAATGATTGGACGGAAGGTTTTTCAAGTGGGGCAACGTTGATTTCAATCATGATGACGCCACTTGATGTGCACTATCAAAAAGCGCCAATGGGATCTACAATGATTGATGAAGTTTATGTGGCTGGTCGCTTTTGAAATGCGATGAGGAGTAACTCTACGATGAATTCAACCTTTCAGAATGAATATCATAGTATGCTTTTTGAGACTCCGGAAGCGTATCAATTTCGTGTAATTCAGATTGCAGGATTCGTAGCGAGGAGGATCGTTGACTTTTTAAATCCTGGACAAGAAGTTAAACAAGGAGAAAAAATCTGACTCATCAAACTGGGAAGTCAGGTAAGTATTGTCTTGGATAAGAACTTTGAAGTCCTCGCAAAAGTAGGAGATAAAGTAGTTGATGGAGAGACTATCCTTGCAAAGAAAAAATAAACAAGATAAAATTCAGATTTTCTTTCTTTTGTCAAATCTTTTAAGATAAAAAGCACTTGTATTTTTCGTTAATATCTGTATTCACGGGGATGCGTTTTGTCTGCCTTTTCAGGATCTCTAGCTTTAGAGAAAAGGAACTGGCAAACAAGCACCGTTTCCTTGATGTTTTTGTGCCTAGAGATTTTTTATCTAGCTTGATGTCAAAATATCAAATTAGAAGCGGAGACTGAGTTGCTCAGTATTGTTTTTTTATCCCTCTTATGAAATGGTATCTATGGAAAAATGTAAAAATGAAAATTGTCATGGTATGATGGCAGGAACGGCAGTTGCTTTGAGTGCAATCACTCTTATTTGAGGTGCAGCACTAGGAACTTGCATGTATCAAAAAGTAAATTCTATTTACAAAGCAGCAATTGAGATGCAATATGGCTCTCAAGCAAACTTTGAAGCGTATTTTGATGCTAGAATGACGCCAGAAGTAAGACAACAGATTGATAAAGGTATTAGCGAAACTATCACGCAGTTAAAATCTCAAGGAGGAGCCGCTGATACTGCAAATACTACAAAAGAAGAAAATACTACAGCACAAGATAGTTCAGCACAAGGATCTCAATCTGGAAAACTCACTCAAGAGGAAATTGCAGGGTTTATCGGTTCAACTCCTAACTTTGCAGATAAACAGGGGAATATTTTAGTTCTTTCTTATGTTGATTTTCTCTGTAGTTATTGTAAAAAACTCCACGAAGCAGGAACCTTAGAACAGCTTAGTCAGGAGAATGAAGACGTTAGCGTTGTTCTCAAGGCTATTCCTCTCTTCTGAGAGCAATCAGAAGCTGGTGCTCATGGGGCATATTGTGCTGCACAGTTTGGAGGAGCAGAGAAGTACTATGCATACGTGGAGAAAGCTTTTTCTAAGCAAGCAACAAGTGAAAGTGATGTAATTGCTCTTGCAAAGGAAATAGGACTTGATGAAGCTCAGTTTAGTGGATGTCTTAGCAGTGCCGATACTAAGAGTGCTGTGAGTGAAATCTTTCCTGCAGCATCAAGAAAATTCGAACTTACTGGAACTCCTGCAAGTGTAATTATCAATACAAAAACAGGAAAATACGAAGTTATTCCAGGAGCTTATCCAAAGTCATACTTTGAAGAAGTAATCAAAAAAGTAAGAGGATAATTCCTTACAAACACATCAATCTATTAAGCTACTATGGAGATATCTATGGTAGCTTTTTTGAAAAAGGGCGAGAAAAAGGAGATAAAATAAGAGAAAAAGTCAGACTTTTTTTGACTTTTTTATTTTTTAGGATACAATAGAGTAGAAATGCTTTTTATATCATCTTTGCAAGTTAGATGACGGAAAATCAGACACCAACTACCGTTCAGCTTGATAGTATTCCTTCTTGAGAACCTCCTAAAATGGGCTTTTTTGAGAAGACGGTAAAGAATTTTGTAGGGTTTATAGCGAAAGTTACTGGACAGGCTGACCCAAAACAGCAAACGGCAACGCCTCCTGCAGATGGGACTTCAAGCTCCTCTCCTGCGGCAGCCCCTACTCCAACCGCTGACCAGAATAACGGAGGAAGTGATATGCCTAAGAAGGAAGCAAGTTTTTTCGATAAACTTGTTGCCTCGACCCAAAACTTGTTAAACAAAACTGAACAATTCGCCACTAAAGCCACAGAGAAAACGAAACAATTAGCTCAATCTATCAGAGAGGCTCCTTCAAAGGTCGTAGACAAAACAAATACCGTCATCCAAAAAGGAGTGAACTTTGGGGAAAAGGTAAAAAATCAAGCAGAACATACGATTGATAAGGGGGTTGATTTTGGGAAAAACCTACAAAGCACGATGAAAGAGTGAGCTCAACAATTTAAAACAAACCCCATTCAAGCTGGAGGAAATGTTATTAGTGGGGCGGCTCATTCCACAGCAGAGATTGGGAAAGGGCTGGGATGACAAGCAAAGGAAATAGGAAGCAATGCCGTTACGAAAATCAAAGACACCGGCTCCACTATAAAAGAACATATTCATAACGCAGGGCAACAAGTCAACATTGATTCCAGCGGGGAGATTAAAAGCGTGCCTACCAATATTGTAGGGGGGATTAAACAGGCTGGAGCTAAGGTGGTGGGGAAAACTAAAGAATTCTGACAGCATGCCATCGATACAACCAAAGATATTATTAAAAATCCCGTTAAACATATTGATAACCTCGCGAGTGATGGGATGTCATCACAGGAAGCCGTAGTTACAGAGACAGAGAACACGACCTCTCTCGACCATTTGGAAGCCTGACTTCCAACTGCTTCGACTGCCGAAACAGCAGAAGCAACAGCTCCAACTCCTCAGGAAACTACCACTGCTCCTCAAGAAGCTATACCTACCACTCAAGAAACTGTTGCTGCTCCTGAAGTGGCAACGCCGACCACCCAGGAAACTGTAGCTGTTCCTGAAGAAGCAACACCTACCCCTCAGGAAACTGTAGCTGCTCCTCAAGAAGTAATTGCTACCACTCAAGAAACTAACACTGCTCCTCAAGAAGCAACTCTGACTCCTCAGGAAACTAGCACTGCTTCTGAAGTAGCTCATAAAGAAACAGCGACCGTCTCTGAGGTTCAAGCGGAGGAAGCCACAGCTCCAGAGCACGCAACACCCTCTTCTCCAACGATGGAAGACGCAAACCAGCCACTAAGCTGATCCTCTTCCGATAGTCCCGCTGACGAGCAAAACCTTCGTCCGGAGACTCCACAGGAGGCTTTGGAGGGGGCTAGTGTAGCCCAGGGGTCATCACCTGTAGCACCAGACCAACCAATAGATGAAAAATCAGATTTTTCTTCTCCTGAAGGAACACCTCAACCCGTTCAACAATAAGTGTTTGAGGTTGAGCGTCTAAGGCGCTGTATGAAGGCAGGCACTTCGCTCTCTTGGAGGGGGCGGAGGCAAGAAAAAATTGAGAACAACGAGAACCAGCATACAAAAAAAACCTACGCCACTATCAGATTTTTCTGGTGATTCTGAGGTGCAAGGTCTTGGTAAGCTGGTTTTTTTGGTTGTTTGAGAATGCGGGAAAGCTTGCAAGGGGTATTTTTTGGGGTTTGCAGGGGGTGCAAGGGGTCAGAATGAAGCATTTTTGGGGCTTGCAGGGCTTGCAAGGGGTCGGAATGGTGCATTTTTGGGGGGTTGCTGGGCTTGCAAGGGGTCGGAATGGTGCATTTTTGGGGTTTGCAGGGCTTGCAAGGGGTCAGAATGGAGCATTTTTGGGGTTTGCACGAGCTGCAAGTGAAGAAAAAGGGGGCTTTTTTGTCGTTTCACGGGCTGTAAACCTCCTGCGAGGGTCCTTTTTTGCTGTTTCACGAGCTGCAAACTCCTAGCGAGGGTCCTTTTTCACTCTTTGCACGAGCTGCAAACTCCTAGCGAGGGTCCTTTTTGATCGTTTCACGGGCTGCAAACTCCCAGCGAGCGGGATTTTTTCAGGAGAGGCGGAAGTTACAACTCGGAAAGTAGGAGAAAGCCAGACTTTTCTCTCTTTTTACCTCTTCAAGGAAGGGTGGAAATCTTGGTGCTTTTCTTTAGAATGCGGATGTTTTATTTGCGTTGCTTATGAAGATGTGAATGTTGCTACTGGGGATGTTTGCGATGTATAGCTTTCTTGCTCCTACGCTCCCTACTGAACCTGAGACTCCTCATATATGGGAGAGTGTTGACGGACAGAAATTTACCCGGGAGGGCTACCCTGCCATTCCTGATAACACTGAAGTCCTTTGGTGGGACTGGGATGTTGACTATCCTCCTGGGACGAGGAGAGCTTTTTTTGTGAAGGGACAACTGAAGAGAGAAGTATTCTCGTGTGAGGAGCTGAGTGAATGTGAGTTTCCTCGGGGGAAGCCTCGTATGGAGTTGTGGTCGATCATTTCCCAAGGAAAAGAACTCCACTCTTTTGGAGATTCTATTTCCTTAGGTATGACTTCTTGATGAAACATTTACTCTCATCTTCCTGTAGAGAGGAGGTATCCCATCGCTAATTTTTGAGGCTATGATCTTCGTAAGATTGCTAATAATGGGAAGGAATATTTGTTTTTTGTCTCTTACAACAGGCTAGAAAATTGGGAATTTTGGAGTATTTTTTCAGTGATAGAGGATCGACGGATCATGGCTGGGCAGTAAGCTCTGGTAGAAATTATCTCAGAAGAAGCTGTTCTGATATTGTTTTTTATAATTGAGCCTCTAGAAAGGGGCTTTTTTGTCGTTTGCGAGGGGGCTTCAAGGGGTGAAGGATCAGATTTTTTACTCTTGAGTAGAAAGGTCTCGGTTAATTTTGTCCTTTCCGATGCTTTCGAGCATTTCGTTACAGGTACTAAACGGTTTGCTTCAGAAAAAGCCTCTGTCTGCCGAGAACGGAGAAGGATGCGGGGACTTGATGATAAAGTGTTTGTCCCTATCGATCAGGGTTTCTTTTTGTTGGGCAAAGGCTCCTCGCAAGATGAAAACGAGGCCGGTCTTTTGGTCGGAAAGTTTTTTTATCACCTGGTCGGTAAAGTGGTGTCGTCCGATGTCTTTGTGCGAATTAGGGGCGTCTTTGCGGACCGTCAGTCCTGCGTTTAGGAGAAGGACGCCCTGCTTTGCTCGTTGTTCGAGGTTGCCGCTCGCAGGCGGATCGATATTTAAGTCAGACTTTAATTCTTTGAAGATATTTCTCAAGGAAGGAGGAATTCTGACCCCTTGAGGAACGGAAAAACTTAGTCCATGCGCCTCCCCTTCCCCATGGTAAGGATCTTGCCCAAGGATGACGACCTTTACCTCATCGAAAGGAGTGAGATTGAAAGCATTAAAAATGTCTTTCCCCTGTGGATAAACGATCTGGCCTCTCTCTATTTCGGACTTTAAGAAGGTTTTGATCTCTGCGAAATAGGGTTTTTGAAATTCATCCTGCAGAACGGCTTTCCATGAGGATTCTATCGCGATAGGTTTTTGCTCTGGCATCAGCAATGGACATCTAGCTATATAAAAACACAATGAGCTTTAGCAACAATCAGCAACCAAGTTTAAGCAGCTCGGTATATTGTTCCAATAATATATAATCCAAGAATCAACATAAGGAGTCCAACGATGAGGTGGATCAGCTTTGTATGTTTATTCTTTCGCTTTCAGAGGGTTTCTGCGGAAGTTCGTCCGCCACCGACCATCACGGTGATGACGATCATTGGAAGGATGAAAATCAGATTATAAAGCAGAAGGTATGCGATTCCCAAAGAATTTAAACCGGAGCTTTCTGCGCCGAGCAGGAGCAGAACTGTTACGTAAGGTCCTGATGAACATGGTAAAAGGAATAGACTCACGATAATCCCGATAAGAAACGCTCATCCTGGAGAAACTACCGCTTGGATCAGTTTCATCATTTTAGGTCTCCATGCGAGTGGAACCTCCATAACAAAGCCTTTTCCATACCAGAAATAATCTTTTAGATTTGCTAGCCCAATCAAAATTCCGAGAAGCCCAACTCCTCGCTTAAAGATTGTCGTATATTGCATGGTTGTCGCGTAAAGAAGCTTTAGGAAACCTAATCCTAGAAGGAAGTAGGAAAGGAAAATTGCCAAGCAGAAAAGGATACCTGCGAAGATTGTTTTCTTTTTACTTTTGGATTTGGAGAGGATAGTCGCTAGTAAAAGAAGCATTACAGCAAAGGCACAAGGATTAATACTATCAGAAAGAGCTCCTGAAAGCAGAATTGGAATAAACTTTTTGGGCTGTGAAGCGATATTTTCCTCCGTTCACATCTTAGCAGCTCAAGAGGACAGGAGTCAGGTTTCTGTACTCGTATTTCAAGTTTGTGTGCTTCAAGTCGTTAGAGCTAGCTGCCCTGAGGTTTCCGATTCTTCTGTGTTGCTGTCCTCCACCTTTCCACTAGACGATAGTGCGTTTTGTGGTGAAAGTTCGGTTGGATTTGCGGAGATGCTCGATCAAGTGTCAGCTTTTTGATCTGCTCACTCGTTCGCAAGAGCAGAAAAGTATTCAATAATGGGGGTGCTTCCCATGAGGTACTCTTTCTGTTCTCCGTTTATCATTACAAGAAAAGGGGTTCCGACGTCATTTAGGGATAGCCCGATTGAAGGCAAGATGTCTACAAGCTTTTGACGCCCTGTAGCGTCGAACCATATTTCGTACTTTTGGAGCTGAACTCTCTCATCGATATCAGTTTTTTCAAAATATTTTTCTACGGTGTGACAATGCCCACATCCTTGACCGTAAAAGTAAAGGTAAGTTGCATTTTTGTCATTGGCACTAGAAAAGGATGCTAATAATGAAAGTGCCATTACTACAAGTGAAAAGAAAGCTTTTTTAACCATAGGAGTAGCTTAGTTCTGAGATAAAAACTGATCGGTTTGTAAGGATAGGAAAAACTGCAGGTTTTTCAAGGGCAATTTGTTTGAGTATTCGTTTCCTCTTGCAAGAGACGGGCATTTCTTTATACTAGTGTCAGTATTTTTAGTTTTTGAAGGCAGATGAAACCGCTTTTGGAGAAAATTTTTACAGCGCCAGCTCAACAAGCAGTAGAATCGATACTTTCTGTTTATCAGCAACAGAAATTTGCTGTTGTGAATTTTGTGTATTTTGCCAACATTGTTGCACAAAAGCTTTTTAAGGATAGTAAGTATAAAACAGAAAAAGAGAGAGAATACAAGAAAATCCTTTTAAAATCTGATTTTTTACTACCAGATGGTATTGCACTTCAGATTTTTTACTTTTTTGCGAGACTTTTTAGGCGTATTCATACCGATCGCTACCGATTACCCAATTTAAATGGGACAGATTTTGTGCCATACTTTCTTTCTGAGGCGAAAAAGAAGTATGGAAGCCAGAGGTTATGTCTGCTCCTCTATTGAACAAAAGCGGAATATCTCAAGATCGTTGAAGAGAAGCTAAAATTCCAAGGATATAATGTTATTTACAGTCAGGATGGTTACTCTGATTTTGACTGGGCTCGTGCACAGACTGCACTAAAGCAATACCAAGATACTACCAATATTCTTCTTGTTGCGAGGTCGACTCCTCAGATTCCTTTACAAGAGCTTTGGACAAGTAGAAATTACCAGAAAATCCAACAAAATGAGCTTCTTGTTTTTAATACTGGAGGATTATTTGACTTTATCTCCGGGAAAGGTCAAAAGAGAGCACCAAAATTTCTGAGAACCTTGAAATTGGAATGGCTCTATAGAGTGATTGTTGATCCAAAAAGAAACTTTAGGAAAGTGCTCAACTCTGTTGCAATTCTTCCCTACTTGTTCAGCTATGTTGTATTAGGGAAAGATAACCATAAAAACTCTCAGTAAAGGATCAAGACTACCCTATCAATGCGAAAACTCCCAATGTTGCGATAGTAAGTATCCCTCTAAAAACTCCCTCAAAGAAGCTAACAAAGTGAATACGTTTTAGGAGGCGAGTGAAATTCTGCTCTTTTTCTCCAGGAATTACCCTTTCTCCAAGCAGACTTTCGACTTTGTGCATATTTTCGAGGATAAGAGAAGAACTCTGAATATAATTATAATTCCCCTTGGTAAAAATACTTTTCATCAATGCAACATTTGGGCTTCCTCCCAAATTTTTAAGATTTAACTGCTTGAGATGCTGAGTCCTCGCTAAAAGATAAATCATTTCGTCGACAGCTGCTACAACCTCCTTTTGAAGTCTGATTTTTTTCTTTTTTAGCAACCTTTGCAAAGGGAGGATTAACACAAAAATGATAAGATACGAACAGATTAATCGAAAAACGATCGTCGCATATGGCTCTGAAAGTCAAGTGATTTGCTTGAAACTCTGAAAGATAAATAAGCTGACGTCTAAGATCTTTGTTCAAATTTGGTGTAGAATTTCCATTGCTGAGCGAGTAAGGTTAAAAAATCAGATGTGCTGGCTCAAAGACAACTATAATTTTTCCATCTTTTTCTGCAAGAGGAAGTGAGTTTCTTCGGAAGATAGGGATTTTTTGGTTGATTGCTCGCTTTTTGAGGAGTTTTCAGTGGAAATAGTCCCCCGGTCTTGGAAATCTCAACGTTGCATTTATCAGTTTTTTTGGAATATCCAGCTGAAATTTTCCGAAAGATTGCACTCCTCCTTCAGTAATTTTTTTTTCTAAATGCAACTCTTTTTCCCAAAACCTTGGCTTCGCCTTGATGATAAATACTTGATCGTGAGAAAGAAAGATCGTTCGTCCATCTAGCTCCTGGATTCCAGTTCCATTAGCGATCCAATTTTTCAATTCTTGAAGTTCTCCTTTTCTTACTGTAATATCTAATGCCTGCAATAAGCTTACCAATACTGAAGTATCTTTTCTACTATTTTGTGGGATCGTTCGTTGAAATGCCTCTTCCGCATTCCGATAGGGATTCTTTTTGATCGGGATAAGCCGTTTCAGAGGATCAGATTTATCTTGCTTTTCTAACTCCTGATAAATCGTTTTTCGACTTTCGAGAAAGGAGCTTCCTTCGGCTGTTTCAAAGCTCAAGTCTTCAAAAAGGGGAAGAATACTATTTCTGATACGGTTTCTGAGGCTAACCTCTGGATTTGTATTCGTCTCATCCTGAAAAAAAGGGATGTGTAGACGAAGGCAGCTTTCTTCGATTGTTTTTTTTGTAAATCATAATAAAGGTCTCATAAGCTTTATACAAGACGGAAGGAGTGGATGATGGTCTTGAATATGCATATTAAGAAGTCCTTTTAGTCCACAGCCACGAATGAGGTTCATCATAGAGGTTTCGATCCTATCATTAAGATGATGTCATAAAACCAAGGTTGAAATCTGATTTTCTTGGCAGAACTTTTGGAAGCACGCATATCTTCGGTTTCTGAGTTCATTTTCTGTCGGAGATCAGTTTTTTTCTCTGATAAAAACTACAAAATTCCAATCCTGAAAAAAATCACTCAAGAATTTTTGCTCGTCAGAACTTTCTTTTCTTACTTGATGATTACAATGAAGGAAAAAAAGCTGATCCTTTGTTCGATTTTTCTTCTCCCAAAAACTCGCCATCAAAAATGCCAAGTACATACTATCACTTCCTCATGAAATCCCTAGAGCGACCTTTTGAGGAACGGGAAAAAGCTTGTCTAAAAGGAGAAAAACGTCTTCTCATTCGGTCCAAGGCAGATCCTGAAATTTTACCATCATTATCACTTTTTCCAATATAATAAAGCTTTTTCTTTTTTATACTAAAATCTATGACTGTTGTAAAGAGAAGTTTTAGAAAAAAGACCCATTTAAAATAATGAGTCTTTCATATTTTTGGGAAAAGTAGTATTTATGCTCTTCTCTTTTGGAATACTCTATAACCAGCATAAAGCATCAATGTAATTCCAGCCATCACTAGAACATTTTCAACTGGTCCTGTTGCTGGAACATTTTTAATTTCAGGCTTTACATCTTCCTCTTCTCTTACATTAACGTTATATCTCTTTTCCTTTCCTTTACTATCTTTTGGAATGAAAGCAAAGATTAATTCCTTAGGCGTATTTTCATAGGTATATTCATATTTTTCTTGAGACATTGGTACTGTTGCAAGAGTTTGGTAATCTGCTGTTTTTTCGTCATATACCTTGATTTCAACATTTGAAGATCCTGGAACGGCAGTCCAAGTCAATGTTATAACATTTCCCTTTACTGAGTGAGAAATATCTGCCAAGTTCATATCTGCTCCTGCAGCGTTGTGTTCAACATCATCTGAACTCTCTAGTGCATTCAATGAGTTATCTGTACTTGCTACCTTTACTCCCTTAGGATTATCAAAGGTCGCACAAGCTTCTCCCTGAGCAAATCTCTGATTTGCAAAGTTAAAACAGAACTCTCTTGAATACTTTCCATAAAGAACGTTATCATCAACTGGGACAACTACTCCATAATAGGATGTCCCTGTGTTTACGGCACTTGCATCAATCCCAAGTTCTACCTCTCCTTCAATATCCATGGTAGAATATACAGGAAGTTCAAGTAGATCGTTTCTTAGGTTGAGAGAACGTTCACCAGAAACATAGTTCACCATTGGTTTATCTCACAGAAGAACATAGTATTCCCCTACAGCAGAATCCTTTGCATCCTTGAGAATCGGCGTTTTCACTAAAAATTTACTTGGATTTTTTGTTCCATTAGCATCTTGGAATCCCAAAGCTTGAATGTTTTGATTCTCGGTATATCCATATCCAAGATTCTGATCAAAAACCTGATTAAGATCAAGATTCGCTGCAGAGACCGCTCAAGCTCCTAATGCAAACAAAGCAAGTAAAGAAAGCTGTTTTTTCATCGCAATAGCTTGTAATAAACTAAAATTTACATCTAAGTATATTCTAAATTTCCAAAAAAAGCAAAAAAAAATGGACTTTTTTTATAAAGAAGAAAAAGAGCATTGTTTTAACGCTCTTTTTCTCAGTTAGTTTCTAGGGTATTATGAGATAGTAATAAGAGAGAAAAATTTGTAAAATTTTGATTAAAATACTTTTAATGATTAAAGTCAGAATTTTTTTGGATATTTTTGCTTAAATGCTTCAGGTGAAAGAAACCTCTCTATAATAGCATCAAGTACAAGATCAATGTTTTGTCCTGTTTTCCCTGATACACAGATTACCTCTTCTTTTGAGATTCAAATAACATTTTCAATCTCCCCTGCTACTCTATCTGGATTTGCAGCTGGGAGATCAATTTTATTGAGAACGGGAATGATGTCTAATCCTTGATCCATCGCTTGATAGAGGGTCGAAAGTGTCTGAGCCTGGATTCCTTGACTTGCATCAATCAGAAGTATTGCCCCTTCTACTGCGGCAAGTGAACGAGAAACTTCATACTGAAAATCTACGTGTCCTGGCGTATCAATCAAATTAAGTTCATAGCCCTTCCACTGCATTCTAGCTGGAGTCAGTTTAATGGTAATTCCTCTTTCTTGTTCAATATCCATACGGTCCAACATTTGAGAATGATCAACTTTTCTTACAGATCCTGTGATTTCCAGCATTCTGTCTGCTAGTGTAGACTTTCCGTGATCAATGTGTGCAATAATACAAAAGTTTCTAATCTGTCCCATTAGCGTGAAGCAGGAAGGATAAAGTTTTTGGTATAATAGTGAATCTCTACTCAAAAGCAAGGAAAAGCCTGATTTTACCCCTTACTAAAGGGTAAAGTTTATTTTTGTCGCATATTACCTGTTAAATCTTCCAAACACAAGAGTTTAATAAGCTCTAAAGCTTGCTTTTGATCAAGAAAGTATGGAGAAGTCGCAATTGTTACCATTTTCGCAGATGAGATCAGATTTTTAGTATTTTTTATCGTTTGCTCAAAATTACTTATTCCCATTTCTGGAGCTCGAAAATCCAAATCAATATCAAAAATATAATCTTTGTCTGGAATTTGGAATTGCAATAAAGCATATTCGCTCCTAATTTGTGAGACCTCTCAGATCAAGCCGGAATTGAGTGCAGGAAGGATAAAATTTCCCACATTGCAGCAGTTTTGGGTAAAAGAGCAGATAGATTCCCAGTTTTCCTGCTGAATACAAAACGGATTGCTCTTCATATCAGAATGTTGATCAAGATGAAGAAGAAGGGGTCCTTTAGAAAGGTTGTTTTTGAAAAGTTCACGATACCGAAAAGCTAAGGCGTGATTATGATTATCAAAAACATAGACAGGGACTCAGTTTTTTTCAAAAAAAAGAAAATCCTGAAGCCCGCTAAAAAGTTGAAGTTTCCCCTGATGATTAAGTTCTGCAAAGACTGTTTCGGCTCCAAGAGCGAGTTTTTCTAATCAATCCGAAATCAGCTGTGGAATCCATAATTTAGGGTTTGGTTTTCTTTCTTCATAGGCAAAAGCATTATTTCCTACTTGTTGTTCTACTCGAAAACCGCCATATTCTAACATTTTTCTGAATTAGTTGCTTAAAAAGGCTACTTTTTCGCTAAAAGAAGCACTTACTTCCCTTTATATCTGTTTTCTCCTGTTTTTCAAAAGATTATGTTGCTCGAGAGAAAACACCTTGTAAAAGCGAGGCGAATCTCTAGACTTGAGTCAGATTTATTTTTTATGTGCAAACGATGATGAGATTTTTGACTCAGATGAGCAAGCCTTCAAAATTTGGTTTAGCTGTTTTGGCGCTTGTAGTGCTGATTGGTGTTTTTCAGATTACTCTTGGATGAAGCCGATTTCATGAGAATGACCGTCCTCAAGTATTGGCAGGAGAGAAAATCTTATTGGATAAAACTCATCAGTTCAATATTGAGAGACTTGATAGGGAGCTTGCGGTTAATAAAATGAATGAAGATCAAATGCTCATGATCTGGAAAAGATTACCGCTCTTTAAACCAATGATTGATAAAAAGCTAAGAGAAGCCTGACTTCCTTCTGATGTTTTTTATCTGGTTCTTGCGGAATCTGCTCTAAGAGAAACTGCAGTGAGTAGTGCGGGAGCTGCGGGGCTTTGGCAATTTATGCCCGCAACTGCAAAAGCATACAATTTGAGAGTTGACGACGCTATCGATGAAAGGTATCACGCAGAAAAAGCTACTGATGCGGCAATTCAATATCTCAAAAAATCTTATGAGAAGTTTTGAAACTGGACTCTTGCAATGGCTGCTTATAATAGAGGTTCATCTGGTATTTCTAGCGATATGGCTTATCAGTTTCAGAATAACTTCTATGATCTCTATCTGAATAATGAAACCTCAAGGTATATCTTCAGAATTATTGCTTTTAAAGAAATCTTTGAAAATCTTGGTACTTATTTTGATGTTACCAAATGGGGAAAACAATACAGTGTTCCAGAAACTACTGAAGTTCAAGTCGGAAAGACAGATAACCTTGCAGCTTGGGCAGCTAGTAAAGGATACACATATCTTGAAGTAAGAACACTTAATCCTCGAATTAGAAAAAATTCTCTCCCAGAAGGTTGGTGGACCTTGAAAGTTTATAAGAGATAGGAGACTCAGCTCTGCTGCACTATTGCGAGAGACTACTTAATTCAAATCGTCTTGCTTCCTTTCTTTCAATTTGTTTGTGCAGCTCTCCAAGATGTTCTGAAAGTAAAGTAATTTCATCATAAGCTAAGTCTTTATTCTCAAGAAGCTTGGTAATCTCGAGCTTCTCTTCTTCTAAAGCTTCTAAGTCCTTCATGAGCTGGGTTAATTCAAGCTTTTGTTCAAAGGAAAGAGATTCTTCAGCTGAAAAGGAAGAAGATAAACCAGAAGAAGTAAGAGGAACCTGAGGTAGAATCTCAGGTTTTTTCTGTTCTTGGAGAGCATGCCATTCTGAGTATGTTCCCCAGAAATCTGTAATTTTTCCTTCACCCTCAAAAATAAATAAGTGATCTACGATCCTATCCATAAATGATCTATCGTGAGAAATAATAATTAAGCATCCCTGAAAAAGCGAAAGGAAATCTTCTAAAATACTAATCGTCAAGAGATCTAAGTCGTTTGTTGGCTCGTCAAGGATTAGAAAATTTGGATTTTTTATTAACACCTTCAAAAGTGCTAGCCTTCTTTTTTCTCCTCCACTGAGCTGATATGCGAAACGATACTGCTGAGAAGGAGGGAATAGAAAATTTTCTAGAAGTTTGGTCGCAGAAAGTTTTTCACCATTCCCGAGGATAAGAAAAGGAGCCTCCTCCGTGATAATATCAATAACTCTCTTTTGAGGAGGGAATTCCTGCTCATCTTGCTGATATTCTCCAAAAACTACAGTTTTCCCGGTTTCTATAGTCCCTGCATCTGCTGAGATTTTTCAGAGGAGAAGCGAAATAAAGGTCGTTTTCCCAACGCCATTTTTTCCAAGGATTCCAACCCTTTCGTGAAATTTGAAATCATAGGAAAAATCCTGAACGATAACTTTGGATCAGAATTGTTTTTTTAGATGTTTTACCTTGAGAATTTTTGTTCCCAATTTTCTTTCCTGCAAAGGAAGTTCGAGTTTATTACTTTCCGAATGAAGAAGCTCCTTTTGCTCATCATACCTCGATTCTAAGGCATAAAACTCTTTCTCCCTAAAATGCTGCTTTGTAGCTCTTGCTCTCGGAGATTTACGGATCCAAGCAAGCTCTCTCTTGAGTAGCTGGCGCATCTTTTCTGTAGCGATCTGCTTATTTTGATGACGTTCGGATTGTTTTCTGAGGAAGTATTCGTATTTCGCAGGATAAGAAAAAATTTTCCCTCTTTCTAATTCAAAAATCTGATCGCACACGTTTTCCAAAAAATATCTATCGTGCGTCACGAGAAATAGCGTACAATGCTCAGTTTTCAGATACTTTTCTAATCGCTCAATCATTTGTAAATCAAGATGATTGCTGGGTTCATCTAGAATCAAAAATTCAGGCTCATCAATCAGTGTTTTGGCAAGAGCCACCCTTTTTTTCTCTCATCAAGAAAGCGTTTTTATCTGCTGAGAAAGCAGCTCTTGAAGCTGAAGCTTTGCCAAAATGGTATCTACTTTTGATTGATAATCTCGAATCTGATGTTCATCTAAGTCTACCATGAGTTTAGTGAAAGACTCGCTATCTTTAGCTGGGTTGTGCAACAATTCTTCGTAGTCTCTGATAAGTTGAGCTGAATGGTGATCTGTTTCAAACACCTCATCAGCAACGGTTTTCTCAGGATCGAGCAAAAATTCTTGAGAAAGTGATCAGATTTTTAATCCTTTTCTAAACTCGACTTCCCCATCGGTTGGATCTAGCTCTCAAAGCATGAGTTTGATTAAGGTTGTTTTTCCGCCTCCGTTTTTGGCTACAAGAGCGATTTTCTGCCCTTTTTCAATAGAAAAAGAAAGCTGATCAATAATTGCTCTGTCAATATAAATTTTGGTCAGATTTTCAGCTTTAAAATATCGCATAAATAGTACTTTGGGATTAGAAACTTAAATGAAGAAGAGGCAAGTAGCCATATACCACTCAAAATATACTGATTATCGGTCTTTTTTCCAATATAAAATCACTTTGTAAATCTGGAGCAAATTGCTACACTGAGATCAGATTTTTGCTTTTATTGTATGAATGATGCTGTATTTTATTCCAACTCCGATCGGAAATAAGGAAGATATTACGCTTAGAGCTTTGAGACTCTTGAGAGAATTGCCTATTTTTATCTGCGAAGATACGAGAGTGACAAAAAAGCTCCTTTCGCTCTATGAAATCTCTTATGAAGGGAAACAGTTTTTTTCACTTACAAGCTTTACGAATAAAGGTAAAGTAGCATATTATCTAAATTTAATGAGAGAATATGATATCTGAATGCTCTCGGATGCCGGGACGCCAGGACTTTCAGACCCCGGAAAACTCCTTATCCAACTTTGCAATGAAGAAAATTTGCCTTATACGGTATTGCCAGGTGCGAATGCACTTATTCCTGCAGTAGTAGGGGCAGGATTTGATACTTCTGCATTTCGCTATTTATGATTTCTTCCACAAAAAAAAGGTAGGCAAACAGCACTAAAAGAAGCGATAGCAAGCGAGCTACCAAGCTTTTTTTATGAATCGGTTCACAGGCTAGAAAAGCTGATTGTGGAACTAGATGCTCTCGACTATCATGGGAAAATCTGCATTGCAAGGGAAATCAGTAAACTCTTTGAACAGCATCTTACCTGTGATTTTGAAGAGCTAAAAGCAATGTTAAGCAACCATCAACTCCAAATCAAAGGAGAATTTGTAGTGGGCTTAATGCCAAAGTAGCAGATAAACTGAAGTATTTACTGATGGGGCTATGCTGATTTAGGATTCTTTTTTCAGGAAACTAAAAAAAATCTGAAGTCAGATTTCTTCTTCTCGGAAGCTTAGGGATTCGAACCCTAGATACAGTTGCCCGTATACATGTACTCCAAACATGCGCTTTCGACCACTCAGCCAAGCTTCCAACTCGCAAATTGCCCCGACCCGGAGTCGAACCGGGGTTACAATCTTCGCAGGATTGTGTCCTATCCACTGAACGACCGGAGCAACGAGTCTGAATATAGTGATGTACTTAAAAAAAGCAAGATGTCTTTTGATTCGAGAAGAATTGGATTCTGAAAGGAGATTCGCTTTCATTGCTTTTGGGAGATGAATAAGTATGATTTTTGCATTTACCACCTTTCTCACAGAAAAAATATGTTTAGCATCGAAATAAAGCTCGATCCCAAAAAAGACCTAAAAAATTGGGTGGATGGATGCAATAAGCTCAGTCATGGGAAAGATTGGAAACTTGGAGTTTCCCCTGAATATCAACCTATTGTAGAGCAACTCGTTGGAAGCGATTTTGAGGAAGCGGAGAAATTTATGTATCCAGTTCTTGAAGGTATCTATGAAGAGAAAAAAGGTCTGATAACAAACTATAAAAACATCATACAAGAAAAGATCAATGTCGATCTACAAGAAGCCTGTCTCGCTATGGAGGATATGACAGGTTTTCCGCTCTATAGAAAAGATTTTATTCTGAATTTAACGACCTTTCCTCGTTGACCTTATAATAAGGAAACTGGAGAATTTTGGAGCTGTGTTTTCCGGTCTCCTGAAAATATACTTTGAAATTTTCTCCATGAATTACAACATTTTCAAGTTCTCCATTATTTTAAAGATACTCCTCCAATGAACACGCTTACCCGGGAACAATTTGAATTTCTCAAAGAGTCACTTACGGTAATTCTCAATGTAGAATGTAAAAAATTCATGGCACGAGAAGACAAATGATACACTCTTCATCAAGATTTAAGAAGGAACTTATTGGCATTTTGGGCTAAAGAAAGCGATTTTAATGCTCTTATTGCTTACTGATGTGATTGTTTAATGAAAGATGCAATATAGATTATTGTGAACACTTTACATAATGGAGATACTCTATGACATTATTTTTTCATGTACTTTTTCCGTTTACTTAAAATATCATTCTTAAAAACATAAAAGCAAAGATTGATACTTTTAAAGAAAAAATAAATAGTTTTTCCTAAAATGTAAAAAGGCATTATCAGAAAGTCTATTAAAAAATCTATAATACTCCAGGAAAAAAATTTTATCGTATATCGCGCAACATAAATCCACTTTCTGAAGGAAACTTTTGCCTCATAGATTTCTTTATTTTTTTTCTTTGCCACCAAAAACAGCATTTTCCTACTTGAATATTGTCATCTTATCAAATTTAAAAAAAGCAAAACTATATATTTTAATCACGCGATAGCTCCTTCTAAAGTTTCTTTGACAACAGCTCCTCCATAAATAACATTTGCTCTAATAACATCATCTCCATACCTGAAAAGATTTTTTCTCTTAAAATGAAAGGCTTCTTGATAAAGAAAATAGAGATATATAGGGAACAAAAATCACAAAACATCACCCAAAATATCCATCATATCAGGAGTTCAAAAACCGAAAACATCTGCTATCTCTTTAAAAATACCAATCATAAATGTATCTCTAATTGCATAAACAACAGATCTGGTTTTTCTTCCTTTTGAAATAAGTAAATACCTAATTCAGAAATCAAACACTAAAATAATTGCACTAAGAGAAAAATGCTTAACCTTATCTTGTTGTACAAAAAAACCTACAATTTCATTCCAAAAATAGTTTAGCATTATCCTCTGATCTAGTTAATTAAATTTTGCTAATTTTATTAAGATAGTGAGTATACCTATTCAGTCATAAGGTAACTAATAGCAGGATAAGAGCGATAATAAGCATTTTTCCAGATCCTGTCATAAAAGCAGATAAGACAGAAGCATATTTTCCTGTAGCCCCAGCGACATCTTGTATTTTATCATCTGGATTAAAAATTAAATGAAAGAATATAAAGAGTGAAACTAAAAACAAACATCACCAAATCCATTTATTATATTCCCTAATTTTAGCACCTTCTCAAGTCTTCTTAGGCAACATATCCCAAAAAACACTATTAAAAATACCAAATGCAGTACCGAGCAAGAAATCAAAAACAATCCCCTCACTCAATGACGCAGTAGATAACCAAATAAGAACTCAGAGGACAAAGAAGAAAACGTTCGAAAATATGATATCTTTTATATGGATATTTTTCGGTTGTTTCGCTAAATATTTAGCAAAAACCATACTAGGAATGAGATGAAAAACTCTATTGAGAACGACAGAAATCACTGCATAAATATACCCTGTTGGGAAAATGGTATAATTAAATGATCATTGTTTACGGATTTTAATCAACATATAAAGAATAATATCTTTTAGTTTATCAGATAAGGTAGTAATAACTGTCATGAATACCCAGAATAAGATACCTGAGAGTGAAAAAAGTGAAAAACTTGGAGAAATAAAACTCAGAATAAAGTTACCCAAAAATACTCCACCTGTAAGCATTCTTAGTCTTCAATTTTTATAATTCCATAAATAGTATAAAAGACCATATCCTCTCGTCTTTTGAAACCGAGTCAAAAAAGTAGTAACTAAACATTTGCGATTTTTTTTCTGCTTTTTTCAATAAGAAGTTATGAAGTCTTTTGTTACAAGAGAAATTTTCGAGTGGCATTTTTTTCAAAAAGTTTTTATCTTTGTATCTCGTCAAAAATAATTCGTTACACTAGAGATAGAATCACTAAGTTTCTCTTTACAGAACATGAAAAGCCCTAAATAGATTAATGCTAAAACAATATTAAGTACAATGACCTGAGGATCAGTACTCACATTTTTGGGACTCCTGATATTTGCAACGAAAGTTGAAATAGTCTGTGTATAGTCGTTTGCTTTTCATGGATAATAATATGCATATCTTCACATATTCCACCCCTCTATCCTTAAATGCCATGGCTCTGAAGAATATTTTTGTAGGGTAGTATAATTAAATGGCGTATTTGTTGGAGAAAGTTTCGTCAGATTGAGATAGTTTCTACCATTATAAGAGAAAAGTGCATCATGAAAAGGTTTATAAAATGGGCGATACTGATCTTGAGTTCCCTTTCCAAGCCAATGGAAATCTGCAGACGGTTTATGATTGAAGGAGTCAATATGAATAACAAAATCGGGCAAATCTGATAAATATCTGTGTCACCCAAAATGAATATTTGCTCATTTAATCTCTTTTAAAGTTTCTTTCAAAGGGACAAAAATATCTCAAGTATTATCATAAAAAACATTCATATATCCTCTGGAAGGAATATCGTAATCCAGTATCGCATTGCTAGTATTGATATACTTTAAGGGAGAAGGAAACGTCCAATTAAGTTCCCAAACCTTATTATCAATTCTTATTTCTCCTATGATTCAACGCAACCATGAATATCGCGTTCCTCCATAAGAACGGTCATTTCACCCAATAATATCCCATTTGCTTACTTGAGGATATTTTGTTTCTAACTGTTTTTTCACTAAATTTAAGTCCAAGAGATAGTCTCCTTTTTCATTTTCTTGTAAAAAATCTGCAATAATTGGGTTTAAAGTTTGAATGTTGCTTAGCTTCTGAACCAACAGTTGAGTATCAGTATTTTTGAGTCGTGGAAAAAGTTTAGAACATTCTTGTAATCAAATGGCTTCTTTAGTATCATGAAAATCATGTTTGATACAAAAAAGCTTATTAATGTCATCCTTCCAATATATCTCATAACTAATTTCTTCAAAATGATACTGTAAGCCTATATCATTCCATCACAAATCACGAATTAGACGCTTAAAATCGTTTTTCCTTTCAAAACATACTTTTGAAAAGATCAATACATCTCCTGATGCTTGTGTCGTACATGCTTCATCAATAGTAGGACTAAGCGGGCGAAGCTCTCCTTGCTTTAAACGAGAAGGGGTAAAGGATTTTTCATAATAAAAATTGCTATACTCTCATTGATCAGATGTCTTCGAACTTATCTGAGTTATCTCACTTTGTTCAAAAAAGGTATGATCTAGTTTAGCATATCCTGTACCGAGCTGAGCAAGTACTGTGAGATTGAGATATTTTTGCTTATCTACAAAGATTACAAATGGATTGAGTGAATCAACGGTAATCGTATTACTTCTTTCATTTTTCGGATAGTCATAAGACTCACCATACTCTTGATTTTCCCCTTCTATACCAAACTCTTCAACTCAAGAAGGAAGAGGATTTCATAATTGATTAGTCTTCACTTCATCAGCATTTTTACCCGATAAAGGTAAGTTAAGATCAATAGAAAATCTCTCATCTCCTCATTCTTGATGATACTCTGGAAGTATCCTAATTGAATGAACCCCCTGATGAGAACTCAATTGAACTTCAATTTGATTGCCCTCTCCAATAGGAACCAACAATTCTCCACTCCCATTGAAAATTGGGGAAAAAGCTTGAGTAGAGATAGTATCGTAAAACTCTATAGAAGAGTTTTGCAAAGCAACATAGGTTTCGTGAGGTGCAATGATAAGTTCTTGTTGCTGTGATTTATAAATTTCTGGAGAAATCTGTAATTGAAGATGATACTGTTTAGTTTCATGAAGCAGGGGTAATATATACTCATAATTTGCAGTTTTTGTAGCTTTCTGTAGAAATTCTTTTATCAATTCTCACACATTAAAAGTATATACATCTGAAGTTTCACCAAAATACTTATCTTGATTGAGTAGATTAGTATAAAAATCTTTTATTTTAGTAGTCTTTCAATGCTGATCGGAAGGTATTCATCAAAGGTTAAGAGGATTATATCATAAACTAAGAAAGTCAGATCATCCCTCATTTTCAGGAGAATTTGTTGGTGTGATCGTAATTGATAAGAGTCCTTGATGCTTTATAATAAAATGTTTAAAATCCTGATTTCCTGAAAAACAACTAGAATGTAGTTTAATAACCCCCTTTTCAAAAAGAGAATAACAGGAATCATCTCCGCTTCCAATTGTGGAAAATATTCCTGTCCCTTCTTCTGATGTAGCTTCTTCTATAAGTTTATTAATATGGGTTCGAGGAGATTTTTTCAAAAAATCAAAAAACAAAACAGAAGCTAAGCCAAGGATTGCCACTACTATTACTCAAACTACAAAGCTTTTTTTACTGAGGGCAGTACCCATCATCGTTGTTATATAAAAATAAAAGATACATTTTTATTACTATATTGAAGAATATCTAGTCGAATAAGAGCAAAATATCAATCTGAACTTACAGCTCCTCCTTAATCTTCATCAAAAGCTGCAAAGCCTGAATCGGAGTGATCGCGTTCAAATCCATACCTGCCAATAACGCCTTCACCTTCTCATACTGTGCCTTATGAGCAAACTCCTCTTGCTGAACTGCAAAAAGTCCCTGAGGAGCATTCAATGATGGAAGATCAGCTTTTTTTCCTTTTTCTAAAGCTGATAAAAAGCTTTTCGCTTCTTCTAAAATCGGCTTTGGAATCCCAGCAAGTTTCGCAACATCCACACCATAGCTTTTACTCGCTCCTCAAGCACTGATTTTCTTCATAAAAACGACTTCCTTATCGGTTTCGTAGACGCTGACTGAGAAATTTTTGATCTGCTCGCTTTCCTGTTCAAGGGCGATGAGTTCATGATAGTGAGTTGCGATCAGGGTTTTCGCTTTAATGGCCCTCAAAAGATAATGAAGAATTGCTTTCGTAAGTGCGAGTCCATCGTAAGTAGAGGTTCCACGCCCGAGTTCATCAAAGATCACGAAACTCCTCTCGGTCGCATTATTGAGGATATTCGCCACCTCAATCATCTCTGTCATAAAAGTAGACTGGTTTTTCGCGATAATATCGCCACTTCCCACACGAGCAAAAATCCCATCAATCAGTCAGATTTTGGCTTCTTGTGCTGGAACAAACAGCCCACAATGGGCCATCAAAACAATCAACGCTGACTGCCTCAAATAGGTGGACTTACCTCACATATTCGGTCAAGTGATGATGTGAATCAAGCCGTGATGCGTGCTTTTGGACTCACCAATCGCCAAGGCATTAGGAATAAAAGGCTGATCCTTCGGCAAAAAGGCTTCAATCACCAGATGGCGACCTGCTTGGATCTCAATGATGCCGTTTTCCGCGAGTTGTGGCTTGACTAGGCGGTATTCCCTAGCAAAAATCGCCTGTGAAGTGAAAAGATCAAGCCATGCCAACTTTTCTGCCAAGCTGTAGAGCGGAGTGATGCTTTCCAAAAGCGACTGCTGAAGCCTTTGTAAAACTGCGGATTCTTTGGCTTTGAGCTGCTCTTTGGCACCGAGGATATGAGATTGGAGATTGTCAAGGTAAGGACTCGTATATCTCTGGTTGCCTTTGAGGGTTTGTCTGCGGACAATCGCAAACTTTTCCTGCTCCTGAGCACTCAACTCGGTAAAATCCTGCTGTGCGAGAAACTCCTCAAAAAGTTCGCTATCTTTACTGGTCAGCTCTAGGAAATAGCCTTGATTCATCACAAATTTCAGTTTAATATTGGAGATTCAGCTTTTTGAGACTAATTCCTGCTGATACTGCAGCAAAATTTCATCGCTATGATAGGCGATCTTTCTCAGCTCATCAATCTCCGCATCGTAGCCCTCTGCGACATAATCATGCTCTCCCAAAAGCTCTTCATCAGCCTTTAATGCCTTTTGTAAAAGCAAAAAAATCTGATCAAGTGCCGAGATTTCCTCCTCCGTGAGTTGGAGTTTTTTGAGTTCAGATAGAAGCGTCCCTTCTAACCCTTGTAAAGCATTGCGAAGCACGGCTCTCAGCTTCATAAACGGTCCTCGGCTGAGTTTTCTATACAGAATCAAGCTCAAAAGCTTTGGAATATCAAAAAACTGCCCTAAAAACTGATGAATCCCAGCGGTCATCGAATCTTCCAAAAAAGCCTCCAGTTTTGAGAGTCTTCGGTCAAGTTCGGACTTGATATTGATCGGATTTGCGAGCAAATGGCGAAGAAGTCTCGATCCACCTGCGGTTTTGGTCGTATCTAAGATGCCGAAAAGGCTGTATTTCGTGCTACTTTCATAACTAGAAGCGAAGAGTTCCAGGTTCTTAATTGTCACTTCATCCATCAAAACTAAGCCTTCCGAACTATGAAATCTGATTTTTGAAATATTGGTGAGCTGTTGCTGCTGGGTATGCTGAAGATAGGCAAAGAGGAGCACCATCGCCTCCAACCTCCCACTCTCCAAGGCTTTCCCGAAACTACTGGTATGTTGCACCTTACAGAGTGAAGTGATGAAATGCGCAGGATCCACCGGCACCGCATAGACGGAAATCAAACACTGCAAGTACTGCTGAATCGGCGTAATCAGCTCTTCCTTGATCCTCGTGTCTGTATCAATAATAATTTCGGTCGGACGAAGCTGAAGGATAAATTTCTGCACTTTCCCCAGTTCATCAAAGCTTTTTGTCGTGTATTCTCCGAGTGTGAAATCTCACCAAGCGATATGATAGTATAAACCTGACTTTTCATTCGTAGTCGTGATAGCCAAAAGGTAAGAAGCCTGTTTCTGCTGTTCGGTAATAGTTGTTCAGGGAGTGATGATGGATTTGATGCTTCTCTCTACAATTTTTCATGGGATAGGATCGGTAGTTTGCTCTGCGATTGCGACTTTATAGCCCTTGGCAACCAGCCTCGGAATGTATTTTTCCACGCTATGATAAGGGATTCACGCCATCGGAATCGGATTTTCAGAATTTTTATTTTTGGAAGTAATGATGAGATCAAGAATTGAAGCACAGATTTTCGCATCCTCAAAGAAAACCTCGTAAAAATCTCCAATACGAAAAAACAGAATGCAATCAGGATTTTGTTGCTTCATCTGCACATATTGCTTCATCGCAGGAGTGAGGTTTTCAAGATTCATCAAAATAAGACTAAACCAGAGTAAATTCAGATTTTAGCTTATCGTTTCAGGCTTTTTTTTCAAGAGATAAAAAAAGAGAAAGCCTGAGGCTTCCTTCTTATTTTGTCGGATCTTAACTAGGCAAGCTACTCCAACTTCTGTCTAATTTTTGTGAGAGGCGATCACTCGTGCTTGAGAGAGACTATTCTCAATACTTTTCAATAAACTCCTTGGCTTTTGTTAGAATGATCTCAATTTTATCACTATCTGCTAGTTCATCTTTTGTCAATGCGAGCTTCACACTGAATGGACGGAGATAACCAGCTTTTCTTATCTTTTTGAAAAACTGAGGAAGTTTGAGAATCCCCTCTCAAGGAAGCAAATGTGTCGCTCCAGACTTTGATTTGTCAGAAATATAAATCAAAGCCAAATAAGGCGCAAAATCATCTAATTTATTGACAAAAATATTTTCTAGATCATCTGAATTCATATTTGCAATATCCAAAGCAAGATTACAACTGTATTTTTTGATAATATCTACGACATTATTGAAACGATACGCAGGAATTGGTAAAGCAAATACATTCGTATCTTCTGGATTGATAATTGCAAAATAGAGTGAAGGATTCTGATTTTGATATTCTGAAATATTATTTGAGATGAAGGAATAGGACTTAAAATCAAAAAACTTTGGGGCATTGATCGTAATTAAATCGCAATCCGTTGCTTCGCAAAGATCAAGGACTTTATTCATTTCCTTGCTATTGAGAAGAGAAGAGGTTTGAATTGCATAGATAGGAAGCTCATATTTTTTGACGAGATTTTTTACGTAATTCTCATTTCGAGCATCAAATCCTTTTGAAATAGCGAGATCAATACCGTCATACCCGCATCTTTTTGCCATATCAAAAATCATATCCAAGCCGTAGCCGATCATCGTATCTGTGCTGAGAATAATCTTATTTCTCATGAGTCTAATCGTTTTTATTTATTAAAGAATAACTAAGTATACTTAAAAATCTGAATTTTGTCAATTTTTAGTTGAGAATAAAGAGGTTTGAAAGAAGGTATGCTGATCCGATAAGCAGAAGCCCTCAAAGTGCATAGATAATTGTCTTTTTGAGCGATCAGAAAGTCGCCGCATCATCAGGTTTGGTTAGCATTTTATAGGTCTGAAGGATGATCATAACCAGCAGAACGAGAGAGACCAGTGCTAAAGATCGGTTAATCACTGTAAAAAGAATAGGAATCTCTTTTGGGTTTAGAATCTGGGTTCCGATTCCTGAAAGATTTTGGACTCAGGTTTTTAGAACTGTTTCCTGTTTTCCATACACTGCTTCTACAATTTGCTTGGCTGCAATTATAAAGAGCATTCCAATCGTTGTCCAAGTGATCACTCCAAGTGCTTTCTTTTTGGTTCCGTCATCTTGTGCGGTAATATAGGTAAAGACGCGGATCATCATCATAATTACCAAAAATCCTAGTGAAAGATAGATAGCTATTTTTATGAATGGGAAAACGATATTATTATAGAGCTTATTAATCCAATCAGTCGTCGTCATTGCCTCCCCTACTCCTCCAAGGAAAATATCAGAAAAAATTACTGTAGTCAGATATTTCGCACTAAACATAATAATGATTCCGATTACACCATAGAACATCATTGTGCTTCACTCCTTTACTTTTGCTGCATCACCAGAAACTAAGACTTGGTAAAGCCCGATCATCGCTATTAGGACGCCGGCAATCAAAATTACTGGGAAAAGCACATCAACGACCTTTTTGATAATTGCAGCAGCCTTGGATTTCATGAGGATACTGGTATCTGGTGTATCAAGATGCTCTCTAATACTCTCAACTCCCTGACTTAATCCTTGGGAGAAGTTTCCTCACTGAGCATTAACTGCTTGTCCTGAAAAGACTCCTCAGAACAAAAACAATCCTCAAAGAAAGGCGAATAATCGTTTTCTGATCATTAATTTCATCGGCATCATAATGAAAGAATTAAATTCTGATTTATATTTTCTTTTTTATCCAGTAAGATAGAGGGAATATTGGGATAAGAGTTGAAGTCAGGCTCATAGTAAGCATCCTGGCTAATCGCCGGATTAGAAATAGCCCTTTCCATCGTAAGTTACTCGTCCATATCCACCGACCAAGTAGCCCCAATACTGACAAGGTGAGTAAGGAATAAAAAATCTTATCTTTGGTGGATTTGGGAGTAATATAGGCATCTTGGTAAAATTCCAGCTCTTCTTTGAGATTTCAGGCTTCTTGATTGGCATCTTTTTTGCTCAAGATGAGCAGTGAGATTGGTATTTCTTCGGGATATCTTTTGAATAGCTGATGAAGTCTGATTTTTTGTTCTTGTGGAAGAATATCGTATCATCCGAGCAGTAAAATAACCCTCATAAAAAGCAAGAATACCGGGCATAGCATCACGATAAATGAAGGAGAGAAAAGCGTAAAAAGAGCTATCATAAATCGCCATACTTGAGCCTCTTTGCTCCATCGATAGGGTTTTTCAAACTGTTTGGCTGAAAACCGCTGGTATTCACTGTAAAATGGAAGGAAGGAAATCAGCATTTTTGTTTTTTGTGTGGCATCTTGCTGGATACGGGTTAGAGAGAAAGAGAAGCCTGAAACAATCGCTATCATTCAGAGACATATAAGGGAAATCACAAAGTAACCTATTATTTCCGCAATAATGAAGAAAACCTTACTTCAAGTCCCACTTCCAATTGCGAAGCTTCCAACAAACAAAAGCAAGAGCAACCATAGCCGATTTCCAAATTTACATCGAGAGGCAACGAAGGAATACTCATCAGGACTCCACTGTTGTTGCTTCTTTTTTATTGAGTGCTGAACAAAAAAAGAGAAAAATAGCAAACCAGAAAGGGCCGAAAACGTTACAGGTGGAGAATAATGGAGTTTCCTATCCATTCAGGAGTAGTTGAAGTAAATAAGCGTTATCTGCTCTCTTCAAGTATACTCAATACGCATCCTTTTGTCAAAAAATCGCGTGGGAAAAACTCGTGAAGAAGAGATTTCATAAAGCTCTCTCCTCAAGCACTACTACAATCGTGCTAGAAAATTATTTCAAGCCCTCCTTAAGTTTTGCGACTTCATCCGTCATCAAAAAGCGAACCCCCATTTCTTTCAGTTTTTTTGCATATTCTACACTATTTACGACATAAGCGACTCCTTCTGCAGATTGATGGTTCAAATTTTCAACAAGCTTTTTGGAAAAATTCTCGGCTGGCGTCATAAAGTAGGAAAAATAGCTTCCAGAAAGCTGATCCAGTGCGGTTAAGCTAAAAGTATCTAGTGCCGAAGAAACATCTCCTCTCTTACCCAAAACATCAGCAAGTTTCTCATCATAGGAAGAAAAAATCGTATTTCCATCCATCTTATATTTTTTCACCAATGCAATAGCCTTGTCGAGAAGGAGCTGATTATTTTGTTTGCATTGAGGATTGGTAGAAGTTTTGAAGTCTAGGAAAAAGAAAGAAAACCGATTCTTTACCTGAGGAAGGAATTCTTCTAATAAAAGAATATCTTCTCCATTTTTAAGTTTACATTTTTGGAGCTCTTCTCGCGTCATCTGACAGATTTCCCTTGTTTCCTGTTTACAAGTGGTGTGAGGATAAATTTTAGGACCATGATAGATTACTAATTTTCCGTCTTTAGTACTACTAACGTCAAATTCAATTCCATCTGCCTGAGCATCGCGAGCAAGTTTGAATGCAGCAAGAGAATTTTCGGATGCCTTTTTTGAAACTCATCTGTGAGAAATGATATAAGTTTTGTCAGCCGTATTGGCATAAATATCTCATTCCTTTATTCCGTGAGCTTTCATCTGGTAGGCAATTGAGAGTCTAAGGTAATTCAAAATTTCATCCACAGGGAAATAAGACGCTCCATCAATAATTTCCATACGATTTAAGTCAATATATCCGGCCTGTCCTTCGGCATTTGCGATATTTGATTTCTTTTGATCATATCGATGCTTTACACTCCGATTTCTTACTATTGTTTGAGTAAAGAGATCGTTATATTTTTGGAATACCTTTACCTCGCCACTTCAAAACTCACTTAGCAAAGAGTAAAAGAGGTCTGTTTGCTGATAGAGATGGTCGTCTAAGGTATGAGCTGAGATTCAAGATCCTATAGCAAAAGCCATAATTTTAGCAGCAGCTGTCGTTCCTCGCTTGGCAAACTCCTCGTCCTCAAGAGGCACCATTTTACGATGATCCCCTACAACCATAAGTATTCCATCTTTGAAAAAATCAGTTTTTTTGAGCTCTTGATAAAATTCTGAAAAAGTTTCATCTTCATAACGATACATTGCTTCTGCTGTGCGTCCATAGGGAGTATTATAAGGAGTATGTGAAGAAATCGTCTGTAAGGTAAGGAAGAAAGGAGATTTTTGCTCTTTTACTATTTCCAAAGCCTTGTCATATAAGTCTTTGTCAGGTGCCGCATCAAAGGTATATTTTTTCCTGTCTTCAAAAGCTTCCTCTCCGATAATGGTTTGGTAGCCGGCTCTTTTGAGGAAATTTCTCTGATCCAAAAACTCCAGGCTTACCGTGCTAAGAAAGGTCGTTGCATAGCCAAGGCGATTAAAAAACTCCGCCAAAGGTGTGGCATAGCCGGTATAGTTTTGATACCTTGTCCCTGTAGCGTAGTCAAAGACTACTGGTTCCATTCAGAGCAGAGTTGCAATGTGCCCCATATCTGAAGAAGTTCCATTAGCATGCATCTGGAGGAAAGAAACTCCATCATCGCTCACTTTATCGGTTAGAGGCATTCTGTCATTGAGTCCTCAGAATTTTTGAGAATCCACTGATGATGCAGACTCTAAGAAGACTAAAATCAGATTTTTTTTGTTGTTTCTTCCTTTGACGTCATGGAAAAGTTCTTCAAAAGTAAGCGGATCTTTGTACTGTTGAGCTGCGAAATTAAGAAGTGACTTTGCTATTTTCTCGTTTCACTCTACAATATTCTGATATTTATCAAGGTAACGAAACGCGAGCTCTGGCTTTTGCTGGATAGCGATCTTGAGCAAAGGCTTTACAACGGTATCTCCCTGCTCATCTTTTCGATCTTTATAGACATCAATATAGCTAAACGCCAACTCTGGAGCCGCCGCCACCGCTGCAGAGAGTACTTCAAAAACATAGGAATCTCCGTATTGGTCTTTTGCTTTTTTGAGTGAGGAATAACCAAAAGTCTGGAAAATTTCCTCGGGCTGTTTCTTTGCAATTTCAAGCCAGAAACTTTTTCTTTTTTCGAGGTTTTCTAACTTTATCTCTGGAAGATCGAGTTTTTTCTTGGTGGATTGGTCAGATTTTTCCTTTTTATCTTGCAAAGAGAGTTCATAAGCGTTTCTGGCAACTTTATCTAAAATGTTTTTTTCCGGCAACTCTACTCCCAAGAATGATATCTGAGGAAAAGGTATTCCATACCGCAAAAATGATACGATCATAACTCTGAGAAATAAATTTTCATTGATCTTTATTTTGATACTTTTTGCTAGGAGAAATGCCAGGAATGCCACGAGCAAAAAACTCATCAAAAAAATCATACTATACAGAAATACTACATTCGGACCTGCAGAAAGGAAATTTAGACCTGTCGTAAAACTTAATCTCTGTTGGAAACTCAGAATTACCAATAAATCGCCTCGATAGAGAGCATAAATTCAAATTACTCAAAGGAGAAAGAATATTTTTAATATGAGGTATTTTTGCTTGTCTACAGCCCGAATCAGAGCAAGTGCTATCCCTAAAATAAGGAAATCTGACTGCATTAAAGTAAAAAAGTAGTATAGCATATGCAATACTCCCATCTTTTGAAGGACGTAGGAATAAGCAACCGTGATGAGTAGGACTTTGATCACGATAAGCAAGATGAAAGCAATGAAAACAATCTTTTTGAGAAAGATATCTGATTTTTTTATTTTTTTGGGCATTTTTTCTTCTGGAAAATAAATTGAGAAAAGTAAAACTAATTCTTGTCCAGAGGAATAGATGGAGGAAGATAAAGGATCATCCCTGTTTCAAGCGGGATACTAGCTTTTAGAAACACCGGATCACTATTACAATCAGCTTTATCCATACTACGCCCTTGTTGATCTAATATTTCAGTGATCGTCAAAACGCCTAAATCATTTGGAGTCATATAGTTCACCTGCATTCCAGGATGGATAGTTTCTTTTGGAGAGAGTATTTTGGAGTTTTCTGGTCAGTCTTGGAGCTGATTTTCTTCTATAATTCCGACATAATTCCTTGCAAACAATGGTCCTGGAGTCTTTTCGGTGGTAGTCCCATCTTGCTTTAGCATGCTAGGCAATTCTTGCTCTGAAGGTCAGGTTTTTTCTCCTGTTTCAGAAGGTATACTTTCTCCATCTGGGAAGTCCTGCAACTTGTGGAATAAAAAACCTTCTCGATACTCTCTATGTGGTATTACGTTGACGAGATTCTGGATATCTGGATTGATAGGACGTCAGTGAATGAGTGCATCTCTTACGTGTTTATAGGCTTTTACCATTCCTCAAACATAAAATTCAGACTTACTCCTTCACTCGATTTTCATTGCATCAACATAAGGCATCAATTCGTTTAATCTATGGATGACACAAAGATCTTTTGAAGAGAGGATAAAACTTCCCCCTTCATCATTTTGCTGAAGTTCAAAGAGTTTTCATGGTCTCCTTGGCTCTTCTAGTCGGACTTTATATTGGAATCTGCACGCATGATTGCATTCTCACTTGTTTCCTGGTCTACCTCACATATAATCTCACAAAAGGCATCTTCCTGAATAGGTCATACACATTGCTCCTTGCACAAAAATCTCGAGCTCCATCTCTGGAACCTTTTCTTTGATTTCTTTGACTTCATCAATATGCAGTTCACGTGCGAGGACGATTCTTTTTACTCCGATATCTCTCCAGAACTGAACCGCAGAATAATTTAGCGTGGTTGTCTGGGTACTAAGATGTAAAGGAGTATCTTTGGCGTATTTTCTCAGAATGTGAAAAGTTCCTGGATCTGAGAAAATAATACCATCAGCATTAAGGTCCGCAATCCTCTCAACTACAGCCTCAAAAATCTTAATATCTACATTTCTTGGAAAGATATTCATGGTCAAGAGGACCTTGCTTCATAAGGCATGGACAGCATCTACTGATTCCTTAAGTTTTTCAAAATCTCTTACCTTATTTGATCTCATACGAAGGGAGGTAAAAGGAACTCCCATATATACTTCATCTGCTCCGTATCTTGCTGCAGTAACAGCCTTTTGAAAAGAACCTCCAGGAGCTACGATTGCTGGAATATGCATTCAGTTTTTTTTCTTATAAAAGAATTGCGTGTTTTTCACGTAAAGGTGAGTGTATCTTTTTACTTTAGGAAAACAAGAAAAAAAATCTGATTTGATCGTCAATACAAAAATCATTACTCAAGAATAAACATAAACAAATATTTTTTCTTTTAAGCTTTGAGATTTAAGCGTTCCAGAATGGAAATATGAACAGCCTTTTTGAGTCAGAATTGAAAGTTTTTTGCAAAATATCGCTAGAATAGTTTGAAATACTGACTTTATTCAGGTTTACAACTTTTTAAATTTCAGAAGCTTTAAATGCCTCCCGATATTAAACTTCGCTATTCAAAATAGTTAAGATTCTTTTTTTAGATTCCTCTTCTGAAAGATGCTTGGTTTCGCTGGAAAGTCGCTCTTGAGCAATCATCGCGATAAGCTCTAACAAACTTTCCTGGTCAATAGGCACATTGTCGTGATATACCTCTGAGAGTTTTCCTAAATATTGTACATATTCCCTCAGCCCATTTGCTGCTTCTCTCCATCCTAATGCTTCATAGAAGGTTACAATTTTTGCTTTCTCTGCTTCTTGGGCAAAAAAAGGAATAAAAAAACCAACTATTACATAAGTATTAACATCTTTTCTAAGGTAGGTAACCTGGTCTTTTGGATTTGTTGTCTTGAAAAAGGTATTGGTAATAGCAGTAATCAGATTTTCATTTTTTATTTCCTTGATCAAAAATGCCAAAAACTGTGCAAGATGATGATTGATCGCCTTGTCTTTTTTGATTTGCTGGGCAACTTGCTTTGCCTGTTTTGCTTGGGTTTGCACACGTTGGACCGCTTCTTCTGAAACTTGATTGACATCACCTCTAAGCGGTCAAAAATCCTCCATACTTGACACTACTTCACTCATTTTCTCGCTAAAAAAATAAAGAAATCTGATTTTGGATCTAATGTAATGTTTTTTCCTTGAAATTCAAATCCAATTCACTATATAGGGAGTCAGCACGGTTTTGGTGAGGTGGATGAGTGGTCGAAATCAGCTCACTGCTAACGAGTCAGGCGAGAGATCGCCTCGAGGGTTCGAATCCCTCCCTCACCGATTGCTAAGATATGGCACTATAGCTCAGCAGGTTAGAGCGCGCCTCTCATAAGGGCGAGGTCGGTGGTTCGAGTCTACCTAGTGCCAATTATTAGGTAAAATGGATGATTAAAGTGTCCCGCATGACTGCGGGAGTGATTCCAGTCTACCTAGTACCAATTATTAGGTAAAATGGATGATTAAAGCGTCCCGCAAGACTGCGGGAGTGATTCCAGTCTACGCTAGTGCCAATTATTATGATCATCTCAAAAGTCATTCAAAATATCTTTTATTTATCGAGTACATTATTATGGCCGCTAAGAAGAAAGGAGGAGTTGTTACTGTTGCAATGGTATGTAGTGAATGTAAAGCTACGAACTACTTTACAAGTATCAATAAAGCTACAACTCCAAAGCTTGCTCAGACAAAATACTGCAAGCATTGTAAAAAACACACAGAACACACTTCAAAGGAAAAATTAAAGTAAAAATCTGATTTTTCATTTTTTAATTTTTATTGCAATTCCAGCATGTTAACAATTAGATTGTCAAGACACGGAAGATCAAAAAGACCTTTTTATAGAATCGTTTTGACAGAACATACGAAACCAGCTAAATTTGGATATAAAGAAGTTCTTGGATCTTACGATCCTCTTCATCACAAACTTGAAGCCAATGTTGAGGCTGTTAAAGAGCGAGTTTCAAAAGGTTCTCAGATGTCTGAAAGAGTGGCAAAGCTTCTTTATAAAGAGACAAATGATAAGCTTTTCCAGAAATTCTTTGAAATGAAGGATAAGAAAAGATTACCAAAGAATGCAGATAAGTAATTTTTGAGAGAATCCGTTAAGGATTTTTTCTTTATTTGTTTAGAGGATTATTTGATTCATGCCAGATATCAATCAGTACTGAGGATTTGAAGAGATTGTATTGCACCTTTTGGGAGGGATCGTGCTTATTATTTGCTGATGATGTATATATGCTTTCTTTAGAGCTATCTTTCTTTTCATATTTTCTAAAGGAGATGAGAAAGAGATTAAAGCGGCATGGAGTAGTATTAGATATATGATCTTATGAATATTTTTTACGGTGATGCTGCTCTTTGTTTCACCGACATTACTTAGATTCATGCATGTACAGTGAGCAGAAAAGTATCAACCTAAAGCCATTTTCGTCTATATGGGGAAAATTATTTCTTATATTGGAGGACTAGGGAATATCATTAGAGAGTCTCAAACTACTAATGAATATAATGGAGATCTCTTCTACGATCTTAATAGTCCGACTTCTCTTGATAGCAGCAGTTTGTAACTATCGTTTTCTTTGAAGAACATTATTTATGCTAGCGTTTAGGTAGTTTAAACCAAGAAGAAGCTGGGGGAAAATTCAAATACTGATTTGTTCTATGTGTTTTTGCTTCTCTGAATGGAGGACGAGTTTTGGGACGAGTACAGAAAAAAGAACAGTCAAAATCTTTTGAAAATAAGGAGAAAAAACATATAAGTTGGGAGCATTTTTTGAACTTCTGAGTCTAAAAAAAACTTATTTTTGGCTTGAGTTCGCTGCTGATTGAGTAATTTTATTCGTGTTTAATGCTGATGCTTTTTGATAGAAAACCGCTTAAGACTTGGATCTTATGGTGATGAAGTTTTTTTGTTTTGTTTAGTCTGCTTTTTTCTTTTTTTTATTTTTCTCAGGGAAAGCAAGACACTTGACCGGTTGAACAACCTACTATTCAGGTGAGAACTCAGACCGTTGGTGATTTTTCTCGCCAACTTACTCTGGAGAAACCGGGGACTATTTTGTCTAGTCAGGATATTCAGGTAACTGCTCAGGCTAATGGGAAAGTTGCCCGCATTCTTTCCAGGGAATGAGCACTCGTTCAAGGTGGGCAGCCGATTGTCCAGCTCTCAGATACGATTGCAAGCTACAAATTACAAGCAGAAAGAGCAAAAAACTGACTCGATAGAGCGATCCTTACCAAAAACCAAACTGAAATTTCGATTAACCAACAAATACAGCAAGCCGAAAATGCTTATAAACAGGCCCAACAAAGCTTTGATCATGTTCAGAAAAGTTCAGATACTGCTATTAAGCAAGCTTGACTTGGACTTTCTGGAGCAGAGAGTCAGTTTGAGGCGTTAAAAAAGAATTTTTTGACACAGAAAACAGCACTCCTCAATATGATGAATGGAGTCATTGATTCTGCAGATGCTCTGCTTGGTGTTACTCCTTATTATGAGGATCAACTCCGTGGACAAGAAGTCTATATTTGAGCGAAGAATGAAAACCAGAAAAATCAGACAAAGGAGGACTTGAAAGCACTCTATCGTTTGAGAGATGAGATCAATACTCTCGCAGATACTCCGAGCGATGCAAACACTCTTCTTGACTCTACAAAACTCCTAAATCAAGGATATGAGAAAACAATCGCTTTTTCTAGAGCAATGCAAGTTCTGATGGAGAATACGATACCTTCAGAAGGGACTTTTTGAGATGCTGAGAGGAATAGGCAGCTTCAGCTCTTTCAAAACTACCAAGTTTGACCAGGGATGCAGCAAGCAAGATCTGCTTTTCTTGCTTATTCTAATCAGGTGGAGGGACAGCTTAACGGCTCTTCTACTATGGATAAAGAAAAAGCTGATCTTAACTATAGTTCTACCTTGGCTAATAGTCAGAACTCTATCTTTTCTGCTGAAATTGCACTGAAAAATGCAAAAGTTAACTACGAAACCCTCCTTGCAAATAAAGATATTCAGCTTGACCTGCTTAATAATGCTATCACTGATGCGAAAATTGCCTATGAATCGGCACTGATCCAGTATAATAAATTGCAAGTAAGGTCGCCTGTGTCTGGAGTTATTGGAACGATTCTCGTAAGTGAAGGACAAGAAGTTGGAGCAGGAACACCAATCTTTAAGGTTTCAGGGACGAAGAAGCAACAGATTGAAGTTTATCTCACTGCTGAAGAATATCACTATCTCTCTGAAAAAGAACCGGTTCTTATTAGCTATCAAAATCAGCTCCTTACTGGACTTATTGATGCCATGAGTTCTGTGGCTGATAGGACAAATCTCTTTAAAGCGACTATCCAGCTCGCTACTGAAGTAGCTCTTGTTGGTGATGTAGCGAAAGTTAGCTTTCCACTTAAGGTCGCAGAAAATACACTTCTCCCTCTGGATATGGTCAAAGTGCTTAATGAAAATGTATGAAGCATCCAGATTTTTAGCGGAGGGAAAGCTGAGTCTTACCCTGTAAAGATTCAAAGGATCTGGTGATCTTTTGTTGAACTAAAAGAAGCGCTTGATCCTCAGCTTAAACTGCTTCTAAACAGCCAAGAATAGGAGCCTGAAAGGGATTACTTTGGATTTTCTGGGGAAGAAGAAAGCGGTTCTTCCTTTGGAATACCTACTTTCTCTCTCCGATAATCTGATTTTTAATCTTTGCACCATTAAGGAAAATTACTGTATCCATATCCTCAGGAGCTCGATGCTTTCCAAAAAGCTCTAGCTGACTAGAATGATGAAAAGGAACAATATATTTATTATGGAAACTCGTATAGGATTTATTAAACTCCTCCATGAAGTTTCCATTTTTGACAATAGGAGAAACCAGAAAGATATCTTTATTCGTGAGATGAAGATCGTTGAGCCATTTACAGAGGTATTCCACATAAAATCTAATACTTTCTAAGACGAGATTCTTGGCGAGAGGGTTATGCTCGACTTCCTCTGCACTCTTGTATCGGTATTTCACGATCTGATTATCCTTGTACATCTGCATCAAAAAGTTGATTCCAAAGTTGATATGCTCAATCTGCTTGTAAAAACCATCTTCTACTGCGACAACCTTACAATAATTCTCCTTGATGTACAAGAGCAGGAAGGCATCACGACCTAGTTTCCTCTTGAGAAAGGAAATTGTTTTGAAGCTCTCGGGTCGGAGGTGGAGATTCTTTTGGTTAAAGACATTTCCATACGCCTTATTAAATTCGAGAAGGGTATTTCTATTGATATAAATGAAGTAAAGACGAAAGAAAAGCTTTCCTTTGGCTCAGATGACGAATTTCTGAGGCTCTCCATCGACAAAAATTGTATCAATATTGGTAAATAGCAGCTCCTCTTTGGTAATATTTCTGAGGTATTCCAGTCTCTCCTCAATAACCGCATTTAAATCTTCTATCGTGAAAACACTTTCCGTCTCTTTGTAGATATCGAAACGAAAGAAATGAAACCTCCCATCATCAAGGAGGAAATGATGCTCATACTGAGAGTGGCGTGAAGAATCATCAATAATCTCAGCGAGAGATTCATACCTATCATACTGCTGCATCCCCAACCTTTCTTGAAATTTCACCACGCAGAACTTGGGATACTTCGGATCGTAAGCTTCTCTCCAGAGATAAAACATCAGACTCCTTATAGGATATAAAAAATCGAGGATTGTAGGAAGGGAAGGTGCTAAAGTCGAACCTCTCGGAAACCGAAATCTTTAGCAACTCCCCTAGATAAGTGCAAGGAAAAAGGGATTTTCCGATCCAAGCTCCTCTTCTTGCTGCCCCTTTAGGGCTTGTATTAATAATGCTCTAGCGCTTTTATTCTATCTTCTATGCTTGGATGGGTTTGAAAGAGCGAACTCATCTTCTTGAAAGGGTTTGCGATAAACATTGCTGCCATTTCTTTGTTGTCAAGCTTGACTTCTGGGCGTGCGGAAATCTTTCTGAGTGCAGAAATCATTGCTTGATTGTCCTTGGTAAGCTCAACACTTCCCGCATCAGCGAGATACTCTCTCTTCCTCGAAATCGCAAGCTTCACAAGCGGATAGAAAAGGTAGCCGAGAATCAGCAAAACGAGACCAATGAGTGGTAAAACATTCTTGTTTTTGGAGTTGCCGCCGCGTCCTCCACTCCTTAGCAGGATCTCTCCCAATAAACTTATCGCTCCAATATAAAGCACCATCACGAGCATCAAGAGTGAATCCTTATTGATAATATGCGTGAGTTCGTGGCCTGCAACGGCTTCAATTTCAGACTTTTCTAGTGCATTGAGCAAGCCTCTTGTAAACACAATCCAAGAATCTTTTGGTCTCCAGCCTAGAGCAAAGGCATTCATTCCCGGAGTCTCAATGATCCCAATTCTCGGTGTTGGTAACCCTCTGGAGATACAGAGGTTTTCAATCATATTATAGAGCTTTGGCTCCTGGGCTCTGGTGACCGGCTTGGCTCAAGAGAAGGAAAACATGAGCTGCCTTTGGAAAAAGAAGGAGATTAAGAGCCAAATCATCAAGACTGGAGCAAGTAAAGCTAAGGCTGCTCCCGTTTCTGTTAGTGCGTCTTGCATTCTCTCTTCGGAAGCAAGGCTTGCGACCCTCACTCCTCTGCTCTCCCTATACGTCGTCCCGTTTGAAGCAAAGAGAAAGACGAAAAAGAGTGCAACTCCGAGCATAAGCGGAAAGAGCACGATTAAGAGTCACGTCTTCATACGATTGCTTCGGATTGCGTGTTGAAGTCCTTGCATGAACAAGAGTGGAAAAGAGATAAATCTGATGTGTATCTTATGGTTATGCGGTGAATTTTCAAAGGATTTTTTGAAGAAGCGGTAGCAATGAGGAAAAAAAGTTGACTCTTTTGTTGGTTTGGAAGGTGATCCAGAATGGTAAATGAAAGAGCGAGGAGAAAAGGAGTGCCCTTTTGAGTGCAAGATGGCTTGGCTACAAAAAGGAACTCGTCTTCCTGAAGATAATTTTTTGTTACTGAGTGAAATAAAGGATATGAGACGATTCCTAATAGGGTTATTTTGCTTTTAGAAGTATCGAAATGAGGTCGGCTTCGTTCCTCAGAATGCCTAGCAGCAACGCATTTGCGGGTAGCTTTCCTTGCCTGATCCCCTGAGCGTGAAAAATGGGCTTCATTTTTGACTCTCACCCTGCGAGACTCTCAAACTTGGGGGACAAGATTTGATCGCTGGATGCCGTGGAATGAAAAATGCCCCCTGTTTTTGACTCTTGACCTGGTCGAGGATATGATTTGGGGGGTCAAATTGGGGTATCGACCTCCAGGAAGGGCAATTTGGGGGTCTGTTTTACCCTTCCGACCACCCCGAGCATCGAATTTGGGAGTCCGTTTTACCCTTCCGACCACCCCGAGCATCAAATTTGGGGGTCATTTTCGCCTTT
>ERZ773035.45-NODE-45-length-99195-cov-5.102643_pt1 | contig 99195 bp, 101 predicted proteins | sample MGYA00511487_ERZ773035 | MGnify/ENA primary metagenome ERZ773035 (study PRJEB29015, sample SAMEA2737985) | human oral metagenome | biome: human oral; feature: human-associated habitat; material: dental | place: China | collected 2024 ... | reverse complement strand
ATCTCCGCCTTGAGAGGGCGGCGTCCTAAACCGCTAGACGAACGGGCCATGTATGACTGGGAGGACATGGCTGGGATAGAGAGAGTCGAACTCCCGTTGACGGAACCAGAATCCGCTGTCCTACCACTAGACGATATCCCAAGATGTCATCCGTGCGCATCAGCGCGAGAAATAACTATAAAGGAGACTCGTCAGAGATGCAAGCAATAATTTCAAGAAATTCTGTTTGCAGCAAAAAATATTATACAAAACGCATCTCTAAGCGCAAGGAACGTCTCTCGTATTTGAGCTGAGCATGCGTTCTGCATCAATAAGCGCCTGGTCAAGAGGGGCACAGCCGGTGCAACTTGCGCATGCGGTAGGAGCGCTTGGAGTTGCGGCAAGACCACCTTTAGCTGTTTCTCTGAGAGAAACAGGGAGCGCGGCGCCAACTTCTGCCATAGCGTGTGCAACCTCATCGAACGGAATTGGGTTTCCAACACCGGCTAAAGCAAGCTGAGAAGAACTTACAGCCGCAGCTACGCCAATGGCGTTTCTATCCTGGCAAGGATACTCAACCAGTCCTCTAACAGGGTCACAGACCAGCCCCAGGAGGTTAGAGATAGCAATAGAGGCTGCGTCCAAGCACTGCTGAGGAGTGCCGCCCAGAAGCTCGGTCAGAGCGGATGCACTCATGGCAGCGGCGGAGCCGACCTCTGCCTGGCAGCCACCCTCAGCACCCGAAACACTTGCGTTGGTGGTTAGGATGGCGCCAATGGCACTTGCATTCCAAAGCGCAGAGATAACCTGCTCGTCGGTAGCACCTATCTCTTCTGCAACAGAGATGAGTGACCCTGGTACAACGCCGGACGCGCCTGCAGTAGGAGCGGCAACAATAACACCCATGGTAGCCGAGCGCTCAAGAACGGCCATTGCGTAGGCAACGGCTCGTGTTTGCGTGGTGCCCATAAGTGCACTCGAGATAGCGGCTGGGGTATTTACCACGGTCTTAGCCTGGCCGTTGAGCAGGCCACCGATGGACTGACGAGGCGTCTTGATAGTGTCGTGAACCTCATCGCGCATAATCTCAAGAACGTGAGCCATCTCGGCATCTACGTCGGCATCTGGTCGCAGGTCCTTCTCGCGCTGACGCATAATCTGGCCAATAGAGTCTCCCGTTTTAGAGCATCTGGCGAGAAGATCTGCGCCGTTGTCAAACGCCCCCGAAAGCACGTCGTTTGTGACCTGAGGAGCAGCTCCTGGAATGGAAACCTGAGCGGCATATGAAACGTGAGGTGCCAGCTGGAAGAGATCAAGGACTTTCTGCTCAATAGGCTCGTCAATCTCAAAGACGGTGTGTGCAAAGCCACCGCGCTCTGAGCGGAAGGTGCGCATAGTTGCAACATTGATGTTCTGCGTAGCCAAAATGGTGGTGAGAGCTGCAAGAACACCGGGTTTATCGCGATGTGAAACAAAAATGGTGGGCATATCACCAGACATGCGAATGCGCACGCCGTTAACGCCAGAAATGCGAATGCGGCCGCCGCCAACGGACTCGCCCATAACGGAAACGTGGACGTTATCTGCACCGTAGAGATGAATTTCTACGGTGTTTGGATGCAGAGTCTCGTCGTCACCCTTCTCAATAACGCTGTAGTTGAGGTGGGCTTCTTCTGCTAAGGTAAGCGCTTCACGGACACGCGTATCGTCTGGAGCAAGGCCTAAGATTCCTGCAATCAGAGCGTAATCGGTGCCGTGACCAAGGTGGGTATGAGAGAAGGAGTTGTAGAGCCAAAACTCAACGCGCTCCAGCTGCTTTGGCGCAAGTGAGCGTGCAACCAGGGCTATGCGCAGGGCTCCTGCTGTGTGCGAGGAAGAAGGACCCACCATAATGGGGCCGAGGACCTCAAACGCAGACATAGAAATCATAACTACTCCAAAACTAAACAAACGGTAACGATAAAAGAGCTGCAAAACCATCTGTTTTACAGCTCTTGCGTGGTTTTACTTTTGATACCCACTTATGTTTGGAAGAATACGCGGCAAGCGCATTCAGCGCATTATTTGCAAAGCTCCAGAGCGCGATCAAGGCGAGCAAGGCAAACCTCGCGGCCAAGAAGCTCCATGGACTCTCCAAGAGGAGGGGAGACCATGTTGCCACACTCAGCAACGCGAATGGACTGGAAGACAATGCGTTTCTTAAGGTCAAGCTGCTCTGGAAGCACCTCAAGAGCAGCGTCAATTGCTGCAGCCTTCCACTCGTTCTCAGAAACGCCCTCAAGAGCAGTCTTTGCAGCCGCAAGGACGGTAGCACTCTGAGCAGCGTCTTTGGTAAGACCCTTCTCGACGCTCTTCTGATCAAGGGTGACGTTTGCGCCTTCATACAGAAAGCGGGACTTTTCAATGACGTCTGGGCTTACTGTGGTACGAGGACGAAGAATCTCGGAGAGCAGGTCATACCAGCTTGGACGAGTTGTGTAAATCTCTTCCGCATCAGTTGTATTGCCCTGAACAGGCTCTAGACCTGCGTTCACAAGCTCTGGAATCAGAACAGTTTTTGCAAAGGTCTGGTTGTCCATATTGGCAAGATACGTTGCATTAATCCAGTTCAGACGCTCTGGATCGGACTTAGCAGGGTTCTTGGAAACGTGGTCCAGAGAGAACTGAGATGCCAAAACGTCGCGAGGAACAATGGTTGTCTCGCCATCAAGTGACCAGCCGAGAAGAGCCAGGTAGTTGACAAAGGCATCTGCAAGATAGCCCTGGTCACGATACTCCTCAACAGAGGTTGCTCCATGGCGCTTGGAGAGCTTCTTGCCGTCAGGACCCAAAATCATGGAGATGTGTGCGAAGGTTGGAACAGGTGCGCCCAGAGCCTCGTACACCATAATCTGACGAGGAGTGTTAGACAGGTGGTCATCGCCACGAATGATGTGGGTAATGCCCATACCAGCGTCATCAACAACGGTGGCAAAGTTATAAGTTGGGGTGCCGTCAGAACGGAAGATGATAAAGTCATCAAGCTCGCGAGCGTTAAAGGTTACGTCGCCGTGAACAGCGTCGTGGACAATGACGTCACCGCGGTCCAGAGGAACCTTGATACGGATGGTATAAGGCTCGCCAGCATCAATGCGGCGCTGTGCCTCTGCAGGATCAATGTTTCTGCAGGTACGCTGATAGCCCTGGAAGGGGTCGTGACGCTCCTCTGCGGCCTTCTTGTCTTCAGCAAGCTTCTCTGGCGTGCAGAAGCAAGGGTATGCCTTGCCCTCTGCCAGCAGTTTGTTTGCTGCCTCACGATACAAATCAAGACGCTCGGTCTGGCTATAAGGACCGCAATCGCCGCCCTTATCTGGACCCTCGTCCCAATCAAGACCAAGCCACTTCATGGCGCGCAGAATAATCTGAGTGTTCTCCTCAGTTGAGCGCGTAGGATCTGTGTCATCAATACGAAGAATAAACTTGCCACCATTTGCGCGAGCAAAAGCCCAGTTATAGATAGCAGTACGTGCACCTCCGATATGCAACTTACCTGTTGGGGATGGCGCAAAACGTACTCTTACCTGCTTCTCTGACAAAACTCCTCCTTGGCAGTTATTTTCTAGCGAGAAAATCTAGTTTATGCACTCTTTAGTATAACGCTTGAACAGAGATGACCGACAACGTTGCCTAGTCTTCAAACATATTGTGGTCTGCAAACTCTGCTTGAACGGTGCGAATCATCAGGTCTACGTCTTCAAGTCCCAGGTGACGTTCCTTCTCGTCTGCTGCAAGCGTATGCCTACGACGTGCCCAGTTCTCAAGTGCGGCAGGGGAAGACTCACGAGGAAGAGACCTAATTTCTGGGTCCAAGCGACGGCAGATGTCGCGGGAGTCAATGACAATAATCTTGCCCGCTTTTCTGGCCTCTGCGTAACCGTCAATGTTGAACATGAACCAAGAATCCTCAAAGGCAGCGTTATGAGCCATAAAAGGAATCTTCTTCATAGTTGCCAGCAGAGCCTCTTGGGCTTTTTTATCGTCTCTAAATGATTTCTTACCCTCAACATCTTTCCAGGTAATCTGGTGGATATCGGAAAGAGGAACGCCTTTTTCTTTGTACATCTCTGGGATGCCAAAGTAGGCGGTGTGAGGCTCTACTGGAACGGTATTACGACCAAGATTCCAGAACTCAAAGCCCACGTTAACAATGTAGCCAAGCTCAGGGAAGCGTGACGTAGTCTCAATATCAATACCTAGCACCGTGCCAGAAACGCTCTTCTCGACATACGCAATTTGCAAGTCGTTAAGAAGGGGACCTGCGGTTTTATAGACAGCCTTAGGGCGACGACGCTGCATCTTTGCAACGGCAGCCGCAAGATCGTCGTTTGAAAGACCGCGAGAAAGGCCAACGCCTCGATGGTTTCTGAGCCTCTCCACGCCGTAGGTGTCGCACAGCGAGCGCGTTCTATCAGCAAGCTGTTGGATGACAGAAAACTCTACAGGCTCTTGGCCAAGTGGCGCTTCCTTCCATGCATCAAGCAGCGTTTTAATAGCGTCACAGTTTTTGTTGACCTCGCCGATGATGGACTGATCATCAACAAGAAGTCCAGGTATGACAAACGCATTTGCGTGCTCAATAGCTTGATTGATATCCATACACTCTCGCTTTGGTGGGTGAGAATTAGTTCAACATATAAGTATCTACCCTGAAGCGCGTATTCTTTGCGTCATTTTCTAGAAAGTATGCACCTCACTAAAAATGCGTGCTAGGCTGTTGAGCGCAACACAGTTCTATGAAAGGTTTTATGCATGTCTGATTTGAATGAGTCGCTTGCTCTTTCTGAGGAGCTCCTTGCTTTTATCAAGCAGAGCCCTTCTATGTTTCATACCACGCAAACCATCAAAGAGTACCTGCTAGAGAGCGGCTTTACTTACCTCTCCGAGGGATCTTCTTGGGACATTCAGCCAGGTGGCACTTACTTTACAACGCGCAACAATTCTTCAATTGTTGCCTGGAAAGTTGGCGAGAAGTACCGTGAGGTCCAAACCACACCTGCTGATGCTCCTTATCACTTCCAGCTTGCCGTTGCCCACGGCGATTCTCCAACTTACAAGGTAAAAGCTCAGCCAGAGCTTACTGGTGAGGGCAACTCGCTTCGTCTGAACACCGAGGCATACGGTGGCATGCTTGATCACACGTGGTTTGACCGTCCTTTGGGCATTGCTGGCCGTGTGCTGGTCAAGGTAGGAAACAAAGTAGAGTCTAGGCTGGTCAACATCGAAGATGATGTTGTCATGATTCCAAGCTTGGCTATTCACCTTGAGCACAAAAATGGTCTCTCGCCAGAGTTTAACCGCGCTAAAGACCTGATGCCACTCTTGAGCGCTGGAGAGCTTAATCCTGGCTCATTTAACGCCCTGGTAGCAGACGCAGCAGGCGTGTCTCAAGAGGACATCCTTTCTCGTGATTTGTTCTTAGTTGATCACACGGGCGGCCGCATTTGGGGTGCTAAGAAGGAGTTTGTTTCCGCTGGTCACCTTGATGATTTGCAGTGCGCCTTTGTAGCACTCAAGGCCTTCCTTGCGTCTTCAAATGAGCAGGATATCTCTGTATACACCTGCTTTGATAACGAGGAAGTTGGTTCAAATACCAAGCAGGGCGCAAAGTCTACGTTCCTTAAAGACACGCTGCAGCGCGTAAACGCCACGCTTGGCTTTACGCAGGAAGATTACTACCGCGCGCTCTCGGCATCTTTGCTGGTAAGCTGCGACAACGCTCATGCGGTACACCCCAATTATCCCGAGAAGCACGATGCGGCCAACAAGCCTTACCTCAACGGAGGCATGGTTATCAAGGAAGCAGCACGTCAGTCATACTGCACAGATGCGTTTAGTCGCGCCATCGTCGAGGCTATCTGGAAGCAGCAAAACGTTCCTTACCAGGTCTTTGCTAACAGAAGCGACATGCCCGGCGGATCTACTTTGGGCAACCTCTCCAACATTCAGGCAAGCATGCATGCCGTTGACGTGGGCCTTCCACAGCTTGCTATGCACTCTGTCTATGAGACCGCGGGCACCAAAGACACCCTTCTGGGTTACCAGGCACTCAAGGCGTTCTATGACACCTGCGTCTGCATCACCGATGCCGATTCGTTTGAGTTGAGGTAACGCTTGGCGAGAAACCCTGTGCACTAGGTATACTTAGATACAAAAAAACACAACACGTGACTTGAAGGAGTTCCATGTCAGAAAAACAGCTTACTGCTCATGATATGGAGCTCCTAACTTGTGCAGGTATTTACGTTGAACCTCAGGCACTGAATGGTCCTGCGTTGGTATTTCCTATCTCAGATGGTGATGGTGGAGAAATACGTGTGCTGTGGCAGGGTGGCGCTTATGAAAGTGCAACGTACACAGATTCTAGAAAGAATCAGTTGGTATTTCCTTACCTTGAGATGTATGACTTGCTGTTTGAAGCTGCTTGCCACGTGCACTCAGTTTTGATGCTGGGTGCCGGCGGCTGCGCGTATCCTCGTTATTTAGTAGCTCATCATCTAGAGGTTTCTTGTGATGCACTGGAGCTTGATCCCAAAATTGCAACTTTAGCTTGTAGCTACTTCTTTGTGGATGAGGCTATCAGAGAGAGCAATGGTAGGCTTCAAGTGCGGGTAGCTGATGGTGTTGAGTATATAAAGAAGCTATCTACCTCTAATAACAAGCGTTATGACGCTATCTTAAATGATTGCTTTAGCGGAGAAGTTCCACCTGCAGCTATGATGACCAGTGAGTGGATGAGTCTGGTGGCACACTGTCTTACTCCTGGCGGAAGATATCTTACAAATGTAGTTTCTGCACAGGCAGGAGAGGGAGCGCATCAGCTTGAAGTGCTCCTAGATGCTGCTCGCACAGTGTTTGAGCAGGTAGAGATTGTACCTTTGGATCCAGAAGCAGACCCAAGAGAGCCAGATAACCTTATGCTCGTTTGCCAGCGCGCTTAAGTGCGGTGAGAGCAAGCGCTAGACAACTGCTCATCAGGGCAATTCCAATACCAAAGAGCACCAAGAAACCTTGAGCTGAGCCGTCTACAATCAAGCTCCAAATAATGAGTGCACAAGCAGAGACAAAGCAGCTTACACCTGCAATCCTTGAGTAGATAAGAGTGGAATCTTTTTTGCCAAAGACAGCGCGCACCAATAGTGGCGAACCAACTGTTGTAAGGGCATAGGCAATTCCAAAAAGGAAAGTTCCTGCAAGCAAGAGTGGCAGCACTGGAAGCTTAATTCCTAGCATAAGTAAGCCAATAATACCTGAGACAATTCCTACAAAGCAGGCAAGTTTTACTGAGATATCGCTTAAAGCACCTAACAGCACTTTTCCAATTGCTTGACCCAGCATAGTTGTTCCAGCAAGAAGGCCTGTGGCAGCGGCAATGGCAGGAGCGGTTTCTGCAAACGTTGCTGCATAGCTAGGGAAGTACTGAGAGATTTGCTGGTTAAGAGTAATGAGCGCATAAAACGCTGCAATCATATAAAACTCTGGATATTTCATTGCGTCATCAGCAGAGATATCGGTGGAAGAAGTCTCTGGAGCTTCAATGGTTTTCTCGTCAGGAGAGGAGAAGGTAAGAGGTGTAAGACCAAGGTCTTGGGGTTTCTCGCGTACTATAAAAAGGGTAAAGGGGAGTGTTCCTACAAGTATAATCAGGGCAAAAATCAGATAGCAGGCGCGCCAACCTTCAGGACCAGAGGAGATAATGGCAGATCCGATGGGGTTAAAGACAGTGCCACCAATGCCGGTGAACGCAAAGCAGAGGCCCATAAAAGTGCCAACGCGCTGATCAAACCAATCGTTGATGAGGGCGGGGACGCACAAGAACATGAGTGCGGGCACGCCAATACCCAGTCCCACTGCGCAGAGATAGAAATGCCATATCTCCTGAGCTGCTGACATAGCTCCGTATGAGATTGCGCAAATGATAACGCTTGCAGAAAGCACCAAGCGCGTGTCATGCGTTTTATAGAACTTGCCTATGAATGGCAGAGCTATTGTCATAGCAATGCAGAGCACCGAGAAGACCGCAGAGAAGGCAACGCGAGGAACGCCAAAGTATTGTGAAACTGGTGTGATAAAGATGCCAAAGCACGTAAGGATAATGGCGCAAGGCAAAAACATAATGACAATACAAGTTGCAACAATGGCGTATGCATACTTAGTGCCTAGTAAACGTTGTAGCACTGAGGCTCCTCTCTTTTGGCCAGAAATAGTGTAGGCGATGTGCCTTAAAAAGGACACATCGCCTACCGAGTCGCACAAAATTTTTGAGAGGAAGCTTAGGGTTTTACGTGCTTGCGATCTTAGCTGTCGGAGCCTCTGCGGTTTTCACCCTCAAGAGCACGGATTGGTCCGATGTCCTGAGTGGTCTCAAGAGCGCCCAGGTAGTTACCCTCTTCATCGCGGACAGCAAAGTAACGAACATAGAGGAACTTGTCTCTAACCTCAAACCAGAATTCAGAGGAATCACGCTTACCGCTCTTAAACTCAGTGAGAATGCGACGAACAGCCTCTTGGCTCTTTGGTGGGTGGCAGTCGTACACATCGCGGCCAAGGCAGCTCTTAGGACGAGGGAAAGCGCGGGTGTCGCCGTGGCTGAAGTAACGTGTCTTGTCGTCTGCATCAACAAAGGTAATGTCGAGTGGAATGGTTGCAAAGACAGCCTCAAGCTGAGGAATAGTGAACTCGCCGGTAGAGAGCTTAACCTTGCCGTCGGCAGAAATTACTTCCTCTTCTGCCTCAGCGTTATTCTCGCCCAGAGCGGCTGCAGCTTCCATCTCTTTGAGCTTGTCGTTTGCAAGCTCAAGAGGATCTGCGTGCCATGAAGGAGGATTGACGCCAAATGCGTGGCCAAACTCGTTCTCTTCAGCGGCAATCTGGGTCCACTGGGTGGCGGTTAGGTGCTCAAGGGAAAGCGGAATGAGGACATTCTCTTCCTTGGACGCCATGGACTCAGCGCCCTCAATGGCCTCATCCAGGTAGTCAGCAACGCCAGCCATAAGGCCTGCATCGTACTGACCAAATGCGGTCTCAAGCAGAGCCTCTGCGCCGTTAACTGCGTTTCTTACCTCGTCATCCTTGCCCCACATAACCTTTGAAGGTCCGGTGATATCGTGACGCTCCAGGTGAGGGAAGAGCAGCTCTTCTTTGCGCTTGTAGTGGACAAAGACCTCGTCGAAGGCATCCATATCAGCCTTCAGAATTGCTGCAACACCAGCACATTCTTCGTTGCTGGAAGACTCAGTAAGGGTACGAGCGCGCTTAACATCTGGAGCAACGCGGTCGTGGATAAAAGCAAGAATGCGGTCGTTCTCTTGACGCATGGTCCAAACAGGATGACCAGGAGTCTCTTCAACAGCACCTGTTGGTGCACAGGAAACCTTGCCTTCAAAGAGAGCGGCGTGAACGTCACAGAGCTTCAGGACCTTCTCCATAGGGACGCCGCCAGCAATAAGCTCCTGCTCAGCGGTAGAAATCTCAGATCCAGAGACATCTTTGAAGTTACGAGCAAAATCCTCGCGAACAGCCTCGATGTCCTCACCGTCGTTGAGGCGCTCAAGGTACTGGGCGATAAGAGCTTTGCGCTCCTCAGGGGTCTGTGCGATAGGTGCGTCAGCTGTCTCTGCCTCTGGCTCTGCGGGTTTCTCGCCAGCTGGGGCTTCTGCTGCTGCAGGCTCCTCATCACCAAGAATGGTAAAGCCGTGAGCGCGGAAGATTGCTTTGAGCTCCTCAAGGTCTACGCCTTTGTGGTCGCAGCCTTTAGGGATGGTCATAAAACGACCCATGGTCTGAAGACGGCCTGGCTCGGTGATCTCGGCAAAGCCGTTTTCTGCCATGAGGCCTTTAATGACGGGATACTTAGTGCAAATCTCATAAACGGATTTGCTTAAATCAAGAACCTGTGCCATACGGGCTCCTCTCGGATAGGTTTAGAAAGTCTACTATGGCTTACTTTATACCCAAAGTGTGACAGGAGTTCTATATGGCTTTTGTTGTGGTTACAACAAAACAGAAATTATTCTTTACTTTTTAAGGTGAAAGACAGCAGAACTGGGTTGTGATCAGAGTAGGCAAATTGCGTGTCAATGTTTCTGGCGGTTGCAACAACATTGTCCGAGACAATCCAGCCATCAACTGTGGTGGTGTATGTCTTGTCCTTCTCGTATGGAATGTCATCTCCGCGGCAGGTAGGAACGTTGTTGAGATTGTCTGGAGCCACAACGCTAAAGCCTTCTGGCAAATCAGAGTCTTTGAGTTCTGCTACCCAGTCAGGTACCTGCTGAACAGATGGATAGAGCGTAAGTGAACCTAAAATTGCATGGTTCCAGTCACCACCCGCAATAACGTAATTGCCCTTAGCACGCTCTTCGGACATAACTTTGGTCAGAAGTGCAAGCTGTTGAGCGCGGCTGGTGCCGCCTTTGTCGTAGGCAGACATGTGACTGTTAATAAGCACTAGCTCATGACCATCGCTTGTGGGATAGCGCGTAATCATAAAGCAACGGTCTAGGTCAAAGAATTTTGTGGGGAAAGACTCATCAATGGGGTAGGTACGACGAGTTGCGCTAGAAGCAAGTACGTTTGAAAGCGTAAGAATTCCCGAGTTAGAGGTTCCGTGGAACTCAGTAAGCGGATAGGCGAGAAATGCGGTGTGGAAGTTCTGGGCAAAATATGATGCATACGAATCAAAGCGATTCTCTGCTTCAGAAACCTGATTGACATGCCAGCTTCTATCAGAAGAGGTGTCGATCTCTTGGAAGAGAATAAAATCAGGAGCTGCTCCGTCATTCAGAGAAGAAACAGTGTTCAGGGCCCCGTTTGTGGTGTATTGCACAGAGTTTCTGCTTACTGCACGGCCGTGAGTTCCTACGGTGCGCGTGCCATCCTTCATGATGCCCTCATCCATAAAGAAGGTGTAATCAGGTGTGTAAGCGCCAAAGCCAATGTTATAGGTTGAGGCCGTGTACGTTTGACCTACCTGTACGGTTGTAGTCTCAGGTGAGGCGCCCTGATTAGATACAGGAGTGTTGTCAGGAATGCGGTAGTAAGTAAGCTGCAGGTAGAGGACATATCCACCAAGCACCAACAAAGTCAGAATAAAGAGGCCGCCCACAAATTTAAAAAGAGGAGCAAGAACCCTTTTTAGTAGGCCAGTAATAAACTTAAGGCTAAGAGACAAAACTCTTTTCATGCTAACCTCGTATCAATCAAGTGTCGTATGATTTAAATGATAACTATTATGGATTGAAAGTACGTTGAGGAGTTTGTATGTCGTTATCAAGAAATACAACACTAGAGCTTTTCAAACCCTCAGGTATCAGGCGTTTCTCGGCACTTGCTGCCGCAATGCCGGGCTGTATTTCTTTAACTATTGGAGAGCCCGGAGAAGACACTCCAACTCCTATTTGCAATCAAGTAGACAAAGAGCTTGTAGCTGGAAATACTCACTATCCACCTAACGTTGGTACTCCTGAGCTGAGAAGCGCGATTGCTGCTTGGGAGTCAGCTCGTGGCATGAAGGTAAGTCCAGATGGCATTGTGGTTACCGTAGGAGCAACAGAGGCTATTTCTGCTGCTATGTTGACGCTTATGAACCCAGGTGATGAGGTTATTATTCCTGAGCCAGCGTATTTGGTATACAGAACACTTTGCCAGCTTAATCGTGGTGTTGCTGTGTCACTTGATACCAGCGACAATCATTTTCAGATTGATGCTGAGCAGCTTAAGTCAAAGATTTCAGAGAAGACAAAACTTATTGTGCTGACTTCTCCCAACAATCCTACAGGATGTGTTTATACAAAAGAGTCGCTTGATGCGGTGGCAGAACTTGCTCGCAAGCATGGCTTTTATGTTTTGTGCGACGATGTTTATAGAGAGCTTACGTATGTTCAAGATGTTCCTCGTTTTGCGGAGCTCTATCCAGATTTGGCTGATCGCTGCATTGTGACAAATAGTTTCTCCAAACCATGGGCAATGACGGGCTGGAGGCTTGGCTGGGTTGCCACCTCTGATGAGCTCGCAGCAGATATTGGAAAGGTTCACGCTCAACTGGTGTCTTCTGTTCCTTCATTTTTACAGCCGGCTGCTCTGTATGCACTTTCTTATGATGTCACGCCCATGCGCACAAATTATCAAAAGCGCAGGCAGATTGTGCTTTCTGCGCTTCAAGACATGAAACTTCCTGTTGAAGAACCAGAAGGCGCTTTCTACGCATTTCCATCAATCAAGGAATTTACCCTTGATTCTGAGGCGTTTTGTGAGCGAGCAATCAAGGAGTTTGGTATTGCATTGGTACCTGGCGTTTTCTTTGGCGCTGAGGGCTATGTGCGTATTAGTTATGCTGCCTCAGACAAGAATCTAACAGAAGGTCTTTCTCGCCTTAAGACTTTCGTTAATACTTTGCGAGAAGAACAAAACTAGCCCAAATGCAGAGCTTTCTGTGGTAGGGTTTTACTGTCAATAGAGGAGCGAGCACGATGGGTTCTGGGTTAGTCGGCAGGCAGTGACCCCAGAAGGAGGCGAGGTTCGCCGAACTTGGCAATCAGGCGTGGTTGTCAGGTGGGCTTGTATGAAATACATGCAAGACTGTCCGAGATTTCGGGGGTGCTACTTTGACGGTGTATTGCGCCCCTAATTTGAGGGGGAGCTTTGAGTAAGAAACCGTTTGTTTCTGCAGATGCCTTAGAGGCAATTACTAAGGCGTATCCAACGCCATTTCACCTGTATAACAAGGCAGAGATTGTTCGTCGCGCAAAGCTGTTGCAAGAGGCTTTTAGCTGGAATGCTGGCTTTAAAGAGTACTTTGCGGTTAAAGCTACGCCAAATCCTTACATTGTGAGGCTGCTGGCAGAGCTTGGCTGTGGCTGCGACTGTGCAAATGCTACGGAGCTTACGCTTGCAAAGGCCTGTGGAGTTACCGGCCAAAACATTATGTTCTCGTCAAACGACACTACGGTGCTTGACTTTGCTCGCGCTCATGAGCTGGGAGCCATTATTAACTTAGACGCTGGTGGCGATATGCTTACAACGCTTGAAGAAGCGGTGGGAAGCAACATGCCTCAGGTCATGTGTGCACGCCTGAATCCAGGCGGCGTGTTTGAGTCGCAAAACGGCATTATTGGAAATCCCGATGACGCTAAGTTTGGCATGACAGAAGAGCAGCTTTTCCAGACGTTTGCGTATCTTAAGGCCAAGGGTGTGACCGAGTTTGGCCTTCATGCGTTTTTGGCTAGTAACGCTCAAGAGGAAGATTATTATCCAAACCTTGCGCGCGTCCTTTTTGAACTGGCTGTTAAGCTGCACAAAGAACTTGATATCCATATTGGCTTTATTGATCTATCTGGTGGTATTGGTGTGGCGTATGAGCCAGACCAGGTTGAGCCTGATGTCCTAGCTATTGGTCAGGGTGTAAAGCGCGCCTTTGAAGAGGTTCTAGTTCCCGAAGGTATGGGAGACGTTGCCATTTACACTGAGCTTGGACGCTGGCTTTTAGGTCCTGCTGGTGCGCTTGTTACCCGCGTTTTGCACCAAAAAGAGACGTATCGCCACTACCTTGGCGTAGACGCCTGCGCGGCAAACCTTATGCGTCCTGCAATCTATGACGCCTACCATCACATCACGGTTATGGGCAAAGAGAATGCTCCTGCAACACATACGTACAACGTTGTAGGCGGACTTTGCGAGAATAACGATCAGTTTGCAAAGAACCGCCAGCTCCCAGAGGTTGCTGTGGGTGACCTCCTGTTCATCCATGATACAGGCGCTCATGGTTTCGCGATGGGCTATAACTACAATGGCCGACTGCGCTCTGCTGAGCTGCTGCTTCTAGAAGATGGATCCGTGCAGCTTATTCGTCGCGCCGAGACTGAGGCTGATTACTTTGCAACGCTCGCGTTTGACGGCTCGGACTTTTCAGATCTTGCACAACCAACCACTACAAACACCACACATTAGAGGGCGAGAAAAACTATGGATATGAAAAACGTAACTGGCGCGATTACCGCTTTAGTAACCCCATTTGACGCTCAGGGAAATGTTGACTTCGAGGCACTTGAGCACTTTGTAGATTTCCAAATTGAGCAGGGAATTGACGGTATTCTTGCTCTTGGTACTACTGGCGAGTCCTCAACCATGACAGACGAGGAGGACGTAGAGGTAGTCAAGGCAATCCTTACCAGGGCTCAGGGCAGAGTTCCTGTTATTGGTGGTGCTGGCTCCAACTCTTCTGCTGAGTCTTTGCGCAAAGCAGAGGCTCTAGAGAAGGCAGGTGTTGATGGTTTGCTGCTCATTACTCCTTACTACAACAAAAGTAACGAAGAGGGAATCTACCAGCACTTCTCGTATGTATTAGACCGCGTTGATGTTCCTTGTATTTTGTATAACATTCCTGGTAGAACGGGCTGCTCAATTTCTGAGCGTAACGTTCAGAGGCTTGCGGCACATCCAAATGCATGGGGCATTAAAGAGGCTTCTGGAGATATTTCATACGCAACAAGGGTTGCTCGTTATCTGAGCGATGACTTTACTATGTGGTCTGGAAATGACGACATGATTGTGCCACTGCTTTCCCTTGGTGCTTCTGGTGTTATTTCTGTTTGGTCTAACCTTGATCCAAAGATGGTTCATGACCTGGTAGCTGCATGGCACCGCGGTGAGGTCTCCCTTGCTCGCGAGCTTCAACTTCAGTATCTTGACCTGGTACACGCCCTCTTCTGCGAGGTCAATCCAATTCCAGTAAAAGCCGCGCTGGCTCGTATGGGACTTATGGAAGAGAATTATCGTCTGCCTCTGTGGAAGATGACTGATGAGCACGCAGAAGTGCTTGAAAACGCTATGAGAAAGGCTGGTCTTCTTGATGCCTAGTGCAGTAGTAATTGGTACCGGCAAGATGGGAAAGCTCATCGAGCAGACCCTGATTGCTCACGGCTTTGAGGTGCTTGGTGCGTTTGGTCACGAGAATATCAATCAGTTGAGCGCCGTTGAGCAGACGCCTGATGTGGTTGTGGATTTTTCTGGCGTTGCTGCCTTTGATGCTGTTGTCGGCTTTGTGCGTGAGCGCGGGTGTGCGCTTGTTTCTGGCACCACGGGTTTCTCGCCAGAGCAGCTTTTGGAGCTGAAGCAGCTGGGGGAGAGCGTACCGGTAATTCATGCGGCAAACTATTCGGTGGGCGTTGCCGTGTTGAGGCGCGCGGTTGCTATGGCTGCTGAGGCGCTTGATGGCTGGGATACCGAGATTGTGGAGACGCACCACAATCAGAAGGTTGATGCTCCGTCCGGCACAGCAAAGCTGTTGCTAGCCTCTATTGATCCAGAGGGGACTCGTCCTGTTGTTTCTGGCCGCGAGGGCTTCTGTGGAGCTCGCACCAAAGACGAGATTGGTGTGTTTGCGCTCAGAGGCGGCACAGTGGCCGGCACTCATGAGGTGCACTTCTTTGGACAGGATGAGGAAGTCTGTCTGACTCATCGCGCAACGTCTCGTCAGATTTTTGTGAACGGTGCTGTTGCGTGTGCCGAGAAATTACTTACAAAAACTCCAGGTTTTTATACTTTTGAAGAGTTGATTTTTGGATAAATATACGCGGTGGCCTCTATAGGTCAGCGTCTATTTGGCTAAGAAAGGACGCACATGGACGCCCAGGAAATTATTAACTACATTGCTACTTCAGAGAAGAAGACCCCCGTTAAGCTGTACGTTAAAGAGCGCGAGGGCGCTTCTGTGTCGTATGGATCTTCTCGCGTGTATGGCGAGGGCAGCTCAAAGGTTGTCTTTGGTGACTGGTCTGAGCTTAAACGTGTTGTTGAGCAGAACGCAGACGCATTTGAGTATTTTGATATCGAGAATGACCGTCGAAACTCCGGTGTTCCTCTGCTGAATATGAAGGACGTAAACGCCCGTATTGAGCCAGGTGCACTGATTCGTGAGCGCGTTGAGATTGGCAACAATGCCGTCATTATGATGGGTGCTGTTATTAACATCGGCGCCGTTATTGGCGAAGGTACCATGATTGATATGGGCGCTGTTTTGGGCGGCCGTGCAACCGTTGGCAAGAATTGCCACATTGGTGCCGGCACTGTTCTTGCTGGTGTTGTTGAGCCTGCATCTGCTACGCCAGTTATTATTGAAGATAACGTCCTTATTGGTGCAAATGCCGTGGTTATCGAGGGCATTCGTGTTGGAGAAGGTGCTGTTGTAGCGGCAGGTGCTGTGGTTGTTGAGGATGTTCCAGCAAACGCCGTGGTGGCAGGATGCCCTGCACGTGTGATAAAAATGAAGGACCAGAAGACAGAGGGCAAGACAGCTTTGGTCGATGCTCTTCGCACGTTGTAATCGAGGGTACATGCCAGACGGCTCCAAAAAAGCACAGGGTTTTACCACCAAAATTTCCTGCGTACACACAGAAAATTGGGCAGAGAAAAAAGAAGATTCTTGGTTTACCTACGAACTTCTCGCCGAAGATCCTAAGACGCATGCACGCGCCGGCATCTTCCATACGCCTCATGGTGATATTCCAACGCCTATTTTCATGCCGGTTGGAACCAAGGCAACCGTTAAAGGTTTGATGACCGATACCGTCCGTGACCTTGGTGCCAAGATTATTCTGGCAAATACGTATCACCTGTCTCAACGTCCCGGAGATGAGCTGGTTGCACAGATGGGTGGCTTGCATGACTTTATGCAGTGGCATGGACCCATCCTTACGGATTCTGGTGGATTCCAGGTCTTTAGCCACGAGGAGTTCATGAAGCTCTCTGATGAGGGCGTTAAATTCCGTGCGGTAGATTACGACGGTGCATGGTCGTATTGGACGCCAGAAACAAACATGCAGATTGCTCAGAACCTTGGTGCAGACATTGTTATGCAGCTTGATCAGTGCGTAGGCTATCCCGCAGAGCGCAATAAGGTTGAGCGAGGTGTTGAGCTTTCAAGTGCATGGGCGGAGAGATGTTTTAATGCTCATACCCGCCCCGATCAAGCGCTCTTTGGCATTGTTCAGGGTGGTATGCATCTTGATTTGCGCAAGCGCTCAATTGAGCACCTTGAGTCCATAGGTGATTTCCCTGGTTATGGCATTGGTGGCTATTCCGTTGGAGAGCCTCACGAGGTCATGTTTGAGACGCTGGCTCCACTTTGCGCCGATTACATGCCACGCAATAAGCCTCGCTATCTGATGGGTGTTGGTAATCCGTCTACGCTTATTCGCGGCGTTGCCTGCGGTATTGATATGTTTGACTGCGTGCTTCCAACGCGCACCGCGCGCATGGGCACTGCGTTTTCTCACGAGGGCCGTATGAACCTCAAGAACGCTAAGTACTTTGCCGACGCAGGCCCTATTGACGCCAAGTGTACCTGTCCGGTTTGCACGGGCGGTTATTCTCGCGCGTACATCAACCATCTGGTCAAACAGCATGAGATGCTAGGCGGCCAACTGCTTTCCATGCACAATATTTACTTCTTGCTTGAGCTTATGCGCCAGGCACGAGAAGCAATTCTCGCAGGTACGTATAGCGATTTTGTTGAAGAGTGGGAAAACTCCGAAGGCGTGGTTGATTTCTAAGTTCGACTGGCGAGAAACCCGTCTTCTTGATAGACCTGCTCAGGTAAGTTTGATTTAAATTTTTTATGACTAGCTCACTAATTTGCGAGCTAGTCATTTTTTGTCCGGTGACACGGGTAGAATGAAAGAGATAAACATTCGCGGGTGCCCAAGGCGCCCCTGGCTGGCTCTGCCGCCACAGAAAAGAGGACATGATGCCCGGCATCGAGAAAAGCACTCGTTGGAGTGTTCTTACACAAGACGTATATCTAGAGTCACTCTTTGAAAAAGAATTGCACGTCACCCCACTTGTTGCCCGTGTGTTGGTAGCACGCGGATTTACTGATGTAGCTACAGCTCAAGAGTTCCTCTCGCCATCTTTGCAAAGAGACTGGCTGGATCCACAGTGCATTCCTGGAATGGCCGAGGTTGCCGCCCGTGTTCATAAGGCAATTATTGAGCATCAAAAAATTGCCGTATTTGGCGATTTTGACGTAGATGGCATGAGCTCAACTTGTCTGCTTACGCTGGCTTTACGTCGTCTGGGAGCAGATGTTTTGCCGTATATTCCGCATCGTTTTGGTGAGGGATACGGACTTTCTAAAGAGGCTCTTGCAAGAGTTTTACAAGATAGAAAGCCAGATTTAATTATTACGGTAGATAACGGCATTGCTGCTGCTCAAGAAGTTGCTTGGCTTTTACAGCAGGGGATTAATGTGGTTGTCACTGATCACCATGAGCCTGCGGATTTGGTGCCCCAGGGTGTTCCAGTAACTGATCCAAAACTTGTTGAGGATTGCTCTTCCAGAGAACTTGCTGGTGCAGGTGTTGCTCTTAAGCTGGTTCAGGTTTTAGGACAGCTTCTTGGTCAACCTCAGTTGTGGCTTGATTACATTGATGTTGCTATGTTGGGCACGCTGTCTGACATGATGATGCTCAACAAAGAGAATCGCGCATTGGTTTCTGAGGGCGTTAAGCGTTTGCGGAAAGGTCTCCGTCCGGGTCTTGTAGCTCTTGCAGCTGTTGCTGGTCAAGATATTGCTCAGATTTCTGCAGATAATCTGCCGTTCTCTATTATTCCTCGTCTTAATGCAGCTGGACGCATGGGCACTACCGATATTGCCCTTGATCTTCTCCTTACAGAAGACGCGGAAGAGGCAACCATTCTTGCTGGCAAACTAGAAGAGATTAATGCCGAGCGTCGTGCTATTGAGGCAAAACTTACCGATGAGGCCCTTGAGCAGGCAAAAGAAATCTATGACGGTGGTCACGCTATTGTGCTTGCCAAAGAGGGTTGGCATGAGGGTGTTAAGGGCATTGTTGCTTCAAGAATTGTTAATCGCTATCACGTGCCTTGTATTTTGTTTACCATTCAAGATGGTGTTGCCCGTGGTTCTGGTCGCTCTGTTGGTTCTGTTGACTTGTTCCACGCGGTTGAGCAGTGCGCAGATCTTACGGTCCGTTTTGGTGGCCACCAAGGAGCTGTTGGCGTAACAGTAGAAACATCAAAGATTGACGCATTTAGAAAGCGTTTATCCGAGGTCATGGCAGAGCTTCCAGAAGAAGAGTTTGAGTCTTCAGGAGAAGTAACAGCACTAGTAAACCTAGATGAAATCACCATCAACTCTATCGACGCGCTTGAGGCATTGCAGCCTTTTGGTCAGGGCAACAAAAAGCCTCTCTTTGGCGTCAAGGGCGTGGTGATGAAGAATCGCTCACGCGTTGGCGCAGGTGGTGCTCACCTCTGTTTCATGGCTTCAAATGGTATCTCTTCAATTTCATCAATCATGTTCAGAACGCCTCATGTTGAAGCAGCGGCTGAGTATGACGGTGCTGTCGATTTGATTTTTGAAGCAGTTAACGAGACTTGGCAGGGTAGAACTAAGCCAAAACTCATGGTCAGAGACATTCTCTACAGAGACTTTACCGATGAAGATGACGGTCCCATTGAAGCAGATCTTCTCGGCAGTGCTGCTGACCTGCCACTTGTGGTTACCAAAGAGACAACAGAGGCTGATCAGACGTCTCAAGAGCGGGTGCAGAAAAAACGCCAAGAGCTGGAGAGCTTGTCTTCCGAGGAGCTCACGCAGACCCTGGTTACATCCATGATTGGTTCAAGAGAGCTTTTGCCTCTACAAAAGAAAACGCTAGAAGTTCTTTCTCAAGGAACGTCTTGTCTCTCTGTTATGGCAACAGGCAGAGGTAAATCGCTTATTTTCCAGGTTCATGCTGCTCGCGTTGCTCTTCTGCAACACAAGATGAGCGTGTTTGTCTACCCGCTGCGCGCCCTCATTAATGACCAGGTCCAAAGCATGAAAAACACCTTTGAGCCTTTGGGAATCTTTGTTGAGGTGCTCAACGGAGAAACAGACCTTACCAGTCGAGAAGACCTGTTTGCTCGTATAGCAAACAATGAGCTTGATATTGTGCTAACTACCCCAGAGTTCTTCTCGCTCCACACTGATCAGTTTGCTGCAGCGCAGAATATCTCGTTTGTGGTGTTTGACGAGGCGCATCACGTGGGCATGAATGCTTCTGAGGGCAGGCTTGCGTATGCGCAAATGCCACAGGTGCTAAAGATGCTTGGAAGTCCGCAGGTACTTGCTACAACAGCTACAGCTACTACGCAGGCAGCTCAGCACATCTGTGAGCTTCTCTCTATTGACGCAGAGCACGTATACAAAGATAAAACGGCTCGTACTAATCTTGAGCTTAAGGATCTTCGCGGCGCAAAGGACAGGGAATGCGCGTTGCTTTCCCTTGTGTCTGACGGCACAAAAACGGTGGTCTACGTCAACTCAAGAGAGCAGGCGCAGGCTTTGACGCGTATGCTGCGTCATCGTATTCCAGAGCTTGGCCACAAGATTGCGTTTTACCACGCAGGCCTGACGCCTCAGATACGCAAAAACGTTGAACGCGCCTTTAGGCGTGGAGACGTTTGCTGCATTATGGCAACAAGTGCGTTTGGCGAGGGTGTCAATATCTCCGATATTCGCCAGGTTATCCTTTATCACCTGCCGTTTGGTCGTGTTGCGTTCAATCAGATGAGTGGACGCGCAGGTAGAGACGGTAAGCCTTCTGTAATCCAGATGCTATTTGATGCGCATGATATGCGTGTTAACGAGCGCATTCTTTCTTCTCATGCGCCGCAGCGAGAAGCCCTGGTAGCTGTCTACCGTGCGCTTACGGCACTGCAGCCAAAACTTGGCGCAGCTGCAGACGGGTCGGTGCTCACCGATGAAGATATTGCGCAGATGGCGCTTGAAATTGACCCACGATCTAAAGCTGACGAGCAAACCGTTCGTGTTGCACTTGACGTTTTTGCTGAGCTAGGGTTTATTAGCATTGAGGGATATGATCAAACGCGAACAATTTCCGTTAATAGTCAAGCTTCGCACATGGACTTGCTGGAGTCTGCGCGCTACGCTGAGGGGCTTAAAGCGCACGCTGAGTTTGAATCATTTGCTCAGTGGGTACTTTCTGCTTCACCAGATGAGCTGGCAGATGCTATAACAAAACCCATCGTTCCAGAAATTGGTTCAACGTTTGATGGGGGAAGGGAGTCCTCTGATGAGTGACGAGAGGACCAAAAAAGAGGCTAAGGCACCCGGCGCGGATAATTACCGTCTGCTTGAGGGAGCTGTGCGCACGTATCTGCCTGAGGAGGCTCAGGCAAAGATCGCTGCTGCATATGCCTTTGCTGCTGACTACCACAAAGACCAGCGTCGTCGTTCTGGCGAGCCCTATATCAACCACCCAGTTGAAGTAGCCCTTATTCTTGCGCACGATCTTCACATGGATGAAGACACCATTTGTGCTGCCCTTATGCACGATACCGTAGAAGATACGTCTGCCTCACTCGACGAAATTTCTTCTCGCTTTGGTGAGTCTGTGGCCGAGCTTGTTGACGGTGTCACAAAACTTACGTCTATTGAGGTCAGCTCAATGGACGAGAAACAAGCGCTTAACCTGCGCAAAATGTTCCTTGCAATGTCAAAAGACATTCGCGTTGTTATCATCAAGCTGGCTGACCGCCTCCACAACATGCGTACGTTGGCAGCACTTCCGCCGGATCGTCGTCTGTTTAAGGCACGAGAAACCATGGACGTGTATGCACCACTTGCTGACCGCTTGGGTATCTCTTCGGTTAAGTGGGAGCTTGAGGACTTGTCTTTCTTCTGGCTAGAGCCAGAAGAGTACCAGCGTGTTGCTCGCATGGTTTCTGACTCTCGTGCACAAAGAGAGAATGACCTTAACAACGCTAAGAAAACTCTGACTGATGAGCTCAACGCCGCAGGCCTTACAGACTTCCAGATTACAGGTCGTCCTAAGCACCTGTGGTCCATCTATCAAAAGATGGTCCGCAAGGGTAGGGAGTTCTCCAACATCTACGATCTTATCGCCCTACGCGTTATTACAAACTCTGTAGGTGATTGTTACTCTGCACTCGGCGCCATTCATGCACTGTGGCACCCAATGCCTGGTCGTTTTAAGGACTACATTGCAACACCAAAGGCTAACCTTTACCAGTCGTTGCATACAACGGTTATTGGCCCTGATGGTCGTCCTATTGAGATTCAGATTAGAACCGCCGAGATGCATGAGGCGTCTGAGTACGGTATTGCTGCCCACTGGCTTTATAAGGAGCAGGGCAATTCAAAGGGCAAGATGTCCTCTGAAGACAAGCTTATTGATTCAACTATCAACTGGATTCGCCGCAGTCTTGACTGGGCTGTTGAAGACGATATTGACGACCCTCACGAGTTCTTGGATAACCTGCGCGTAGACCTCTTTGAGCATGAGATTTTTGTCTTCACGCCAAAGGGCGAGGTCATGAGCTTGCGTGTCAATTCAACACCCCTGGACTTTGCTTACGCTGTTCACACTGAGGTTGGCAATCACTGTGTTGGCGCGCGTGTTAACGGATCTGTTGTTCCGCTGACGCATACGCTTCAGATGGGCGACCGCATTGAGATTTTGACTAACAAGAACGCTCGTCCTTCTCGCGACTGGATGACGCTGGTAAAGACGCCGTCTGCGCGCGCAAAGATCCGCAAGTATTTCTCGCAAGAGAACAAGTCTGACGATGCTGAGCGTGGCCGTTCTGAGCTTGCAAAAGAGCTGCGTAAACGCGGTTATGGCATCAGTGCCACGCGTACTATCAAGGCGCTTGACCAGCTTACCGAGCAGTTTGATTATCGCAGCGTAGATGACCTGTTTGCAGGAATTGGTGCAGGTAATCAGTCTGCTAAGCAGGTTGTTAATCGCGTGAGCGAAATCTTGGAGAAGAAAAACCCCGAGGTTGTTACTGAGCAAGAGCGCAATGCCGCGCGACTTCAGGAGAAGAACAAGGCAATTGCAAACGATCAGCCTTTGGTTCGTTCGTATGTTATTTCTCGTACCGCTAAGGGAAGTCGTCCCAAGAAATCTAACTGCGGCGTTGTGGTAAATGGCGATCCAGATTTGCTTGTTCATCTTGCGCATTGCTGCAATCCTGTTGCAGGTGACGATATCGTGGGCTTCATTACGCGCGGTCGCGGCGTTTCTGTTCACCGAGCTAATTGCCCCAACGTTAAAGACCTGCTCAACGATCCAAAGCGTATCATTCCTGTTTCATGGGATGCCAGTGGTGCTACAGAATTTAGGGTTGAGATTGTTGTTGAGGCAACGGACCGCATGGGTCTTCTCAAAGACGTCACGGTTGCGTTGTCTGACGCTGGCGCAAATATTCTTTCTGCTGCTACACAAGTAGGCGAGCAGGGCGTGGTACGCATGCGCTTCTTGGTTTCTATCTCTGATACCAGCTTGCTCGATACCTTATTTGCATTTGTAACTCGCGTGCCTTCCGTCTACGACGCTCGTCGTATTATGCCAGGTGAAGGCGCTAACCAGATGAGAAGGAGACTCTATGGCTAACCAGAATGAGGGCTGCTCCTGCGGCGGCCATCACCACGACGAAGAGCATGGTCACGGCGGCTGCTGCGGCCATCATGGTCATGGCGGATGCCATCATGCAAAAGACCAGATTGGTATTTTCAAAGTTGGTCCTCTCGAGACCAACTGCTATATCTATGTTTCTGGTAATGAATGCATGATTATTGATTCCGGCGCATCGGGCGCAGAGATTGCCGCTCAGCTTTTAAACCTTGAGCTTAAATACATTGTTGCTACCCATGGCCATGCAGACCATGTTGGCGGCGTTAAGGCTTTGAAGCTTGCGGTACCTAGTGCTCAGTATCTAATCAACGAGGCAGATAATGAGCTTGCACATAAGGCTCATAACTCAAACGAGATTTATGATGACGCTCCAGAACCAGACGGTTTTCTCCATGAGGGAGATGTTCTCTCTGTTGGAACCGCTCAGTTCAAGATTATGGAAACGCCTGGTCACACTCCTGGTGGCATCGTTTTGGTGGGAGAAGGAACTGCTACTGGCGCCGTTTTTGTAGGTGATACACTTTTCCAGGACTCTGCTGGAAGAACTGACCTGCCAGGTGGCAACTTTGAAACCCTCAAGGCTTCTTTGAATCGCATAAAGACTGAGCTTGATCCAACATCTGTCATTTTGTCCGGACACGGAAATCAAACATCTTTAGAGGCAGAGTTGGCAACTAATCTATTCTTACAGGATTAAATCAGCTACAACTTTGATGATTTAGCAAGACAGATTTGCATAGGTGCGGTATAGTACCTATGCAAACTTTTTAGCCCGAGTGGCGGAATGGCAGACGCGGAGGTCTCAAAAACCTTTGAGGAAACTCGTGTGGGTTCAAGTCCCACCTCGGGCACCAACTAAAAGTTTAAGCTAGATGTGAATTTCTCGTCATATCTAACTTGGTACTTGTAATGTTTTCTTGTTAGAGGTAACCTTACAAGGTACTTTTGAAGCGGGATTGAACGTGAGTCCCCACCTACACAGCGCAAAAGCAGCTGTCTGGTCAGACAATTCAACCTTCGCACGCCACTTGTGCGTATTGTCTCCCAGTTGCTTGTGCACTGGGTTTTTTATTGGCGGACAAGCAATTGTCCAAGAGGGAAGGTGTACAAGATAGCCAAGAACGATGGTCCTCGCATCAATGAGGAAATCACTGCTCGCACGTGCCGTCTGATTGACGCTGATGGTAGTCAGCTTGGTCTTTTTGGCGTCAATGATGCAATGAAGAGAGCTCGTGAGCACGGTCTTGATCTCGTAGAGATTGCCCCAAATGCCGAGCCTCCTGTATGCAAGATTCTTGATTACAGTAAGTTCAAGTATGAGCAGGCTCGCAAGGCCAAGGCAGCTCGCAAGAACCAGGTCAAGATCGAAGTCAAAGAGATGAAGTTCCGCCCAAAGATTGATGTGGGCGATTACGAGACCAAGAAGGGTCACGTACTGCGCTTCCTCAAGAAGGGAGCACGCGTCAAGATCACCATCATGTTCCGTGGACGCGAGATGGCTCACCCAGAGCAGGGCCGTATTGTACTTGATCGCCTTGCTGAAGATTTGAAGCCTTTTGCCACAATTGAGCAGAAACCGCTCATTGAAGGCCGTAACATGCACATGCTCGTTGCTCCAATCAAGGGAGCGTTTGACGAGAAGTCCGAGGGTGCTGAGGATGGCACCACACAGGAGGAGAAGTAGTATGCCTAAGATGAAGACGCACAAGGGTTCGGCTAAGCGTTTCCGCCGCACCGGTACTGGCAAGATTATGCGTGCTAAGGCTTTTAAGAGCCACATTCTTACTAAGAAGTCCCAGAAGCGTATTCGTGGCTTCCGTAAAGAAGCTGTTCTTTCCGCTGGCGATGCAGCAGTAGTTTCTCAGCGTATGGGCGCTAAGAACTAAGCGCGCCACCCACCAGATCAAATAACAAGGAGTGATTAGATATGGCAAGAGTTAAGCGCGCAGTTGCTGGCCGCAAGAAGCGTCAGACGCTCGTCGAGCGCACAAAGGGTTATTACGGAACTTCCTCTCGTACCTTCCGTGGTATGAAGGAGCAGGCACAGCATTCTGGTCAGTATGCTTACCGCGACCGTCGTAACAAGAAGCGTGATTTCCGCGCACTGTGGATTCAGCGTATCAACGCTGCAGCACGCATTAACGACCTCTCTTACAGCAAGTTCATGCACGGCCTCAAGCTCGCTGGTGTTGAGCTTGACCGCAAGGTTCTCGCAGAGATTGCTTACTCTGACGAGCAGGGCTTCGCAGATCTTGCAGAGATCGCTAAGAAGGCACTTGCTGAGTAACTTCAGCTAGCAGCTTCAGCCAAGCGATTTCTTCGCAGCTAAATAGCTTACCCCGTACGTCTTTTGGACGTGCGGGGTTTTCTTTTGGCGAGAAACCCGGTTGAAGTCCTAGCGCTCCGTTGAGGTCCCGGCAAGCCTGATTTTCTTGCCACATCTGAATGATTTTCCGACAAAGCGCACCAAGTATGAGCTCTTTGCCGGTTTTCTCGTCATGTCTGAGCAAATTTACTCAGACATGATGCGCTTTTTAGGCTCAAAATACTGGACCACTGTCCTATCTTTCACGCGCCTGATTTCCTCAAAGAATCGGTGGATTTTGCCTAAAAATATAAAAAAATCGGTGGATTTGCCTGATTTCCTCAAAGAATCTGTGCCTCAAATACAGATTCTTTGCACTTTTTAGGCGCGCGATATCGGAAAGTCGTCCTTAGTGAGATGAGCGTGCCATTGCGCACTTGGCGAGAAGAACGCGCAGTTCAGAGGCCGAGAAACCCGTGCAGTTGCAGCTCATGCGGCAAGAAGCAGCTCACGTGGACGTAACCGCAGACGCACGAAAAACCGATGCGTGAGTTGGCGTTTTACCAGTTATTCGCTCTTGTGTTCTCTGTGGATGATCTCTTCGAAATGCTCGTGCTCTTCTTCGTGAAGCTGCTTGATCTCTTCGTCGAATTCTGGATCCTTTGGACCAATAAGCTCATCTTCGCCGGTCTTTGGGTCAGTGTGGTGTAGCAAAACTGGCTCAAAGAGGTGCAGATACTTTGCAAAGAGTGCGGACATCGTAAGCAGCAGGATAAAAATCGCAATGCGAGGCATCGTGTTGACCTGCGTCATAATGAGCGAGCCAACGCACAAAAGGGCAGTCCAGCCATACATCAAAAGAACCGCTTGGCGCTGGTTGTATCCATGAGCCATCAAGCGGTGGTGGATGTGTCCGCGGTCGGCGGTTGCGAAGCTAACGTGTGCACGTGTGCGTCGAACAATCGCGGAGAAGGTATCGATGATTGGAATACCTGCAACAACGAGAGGAACAATGATGGTTGTGAGTCCAGCCCAACGAGTGACGGACAAAAGCGAAATTGTTCCTAGAGCAAATCCCAAGGTCAGCGAGCCAGAATCGCCCATGAAAATAGTTGCAGGATAAGAGTTATGGACCAAAAATCCAAGCGTGGTACCTGCGATTGCGGCGCTTAAAAGCGCAGCGTCAATTCTGCCTGCCCAAATGGAGAGCACAAACATAGTGGTAGAGGCAATGCAGGTAATGCCTGAAGAAAGTCCATCAAGACCATCGATAAGATTAATGATATTAGCGTAAGCAACCAGGTAGATGACAGTTGCTGGATAGGCAAGCCAGCCAAGATCTACAAAGCCATACGCGGTAAATGGATCAACGACATTACCGATAATCAGACCGCCTGCTGCTGCAATGCTTGCGGCAATAAACTGACCAGCAAGTTTTTGGATAGGCTTGAGAGAAAAAATGTCATCAAGTAAGCCGGTTAAAAAAATGACAACAAACGCAGCACCAACAATCCAGAAGTTAACGTTGAGATAGTAGTGGGAAGAAAAGGTAATCTCGGCATGTCCAAGAATTGCTTCAACGCCATAACGTACCAGCATAGCAATGGCTAGTCCAAAGAAAATGGCTACGCCACCCATGCGAGGGATAGGTTTTTTATTAACTCGACGTGCAGAGGGTTTATCGACAACTCCAAGTTTCCAGGCCAGCTGACGAACGGCAGGGGTAATCAACGCTGAACCAAGACCAGCTGAGAGGAAAACACAAAACATGGTTACCCAGAGGTTCAAACCGTATACCCTCCAATAAAACAGTATTTAACTGCTAAAATCCATACCATTTAATTGTGCTGCTCATTAAAAAACAAGTCAAGACTTTAATCTTTTTATAATTTCTTTATAGTAAGAATTGTCCTTTCCCGCAGTCTAAACTGGGTGAACCGACAAGTTTTTTCAGGGAGCCTAATCTCGTGTTCAGTACAGGCATCCTTCGTTGTTAAGGAAGCTGGAACGCCCGAGTGCGGCACCCACCTTATGAAGGTGGGTTCATAAATGACTGCGGGGGAGGATATTTTCTGCTGCAAGGTTCTGCGGAAGCGTCTCGTCGGCTCGCGCGATTGGCTCGTCGGCCCGCGGCAGTGCCTTGTCGGCCCGCGCGATCGCTGCGAAGCCTCATCAAAAGGCTGCGCGCCACTTCATTCTGCCCGCATAATCATTGACATACCTGCCCCTGATTGCCACAATAAGTACCGCAACGGGGATATAGCTCAGTTGGGAGAGCGCTGCCTTCGCAAGGCAGAGGCCGAGGGTTCGAATCCCTTTATCTCCACCATGACTTTGACGCGCGCAGAGACCCTGCGCGTTTTTTATACCACCATCTGCCTGGGCAGATACGACGGGAGGCGAAAAACCCTTGGGTAGTGCACCATCACCTCATACCCTTACGTTTTCTGCCTACGACGTCTGTGAACTGTGCCCAAGGCGTTGCCATGCTCAAAGAAACGCTGGTAAAGCGGGCCTTTGTGGCGCTTCAAGCACCATTCGTGTAGCTCGCTCTGCACTGCACTTTTGGGAGGAGCCTCCCATTTCTGGCGAGGCTGGTTCGGGTGCCATCTTTTTCACTGGCTGTCCGCTTAGATGCGTGTTCTGCCAGAACCACCAGATCTCGCAGGAGGGTTTTGGCAAGCCTGTCACAACTGAGCGCCTTGCTCAGATGATGCTTGAGCTTGAAGCTCAGGGCGCACTTAACATTAACCTTGTGACTCCACTGCACTTCTCACCACACATTATTGAGGCGGTAACGCTGGCAAAAGAGGCGGGGCTCACGCTTCCAATTGTGTGCAATACCTCGGGATATGAGCTGCCAGAGGTGGTGCAGAAAGTCTCGGACGTCATTGATATTTGGCTGACGGACGTCAAGTATGCAGATCCTCAGCTGGCAAAAGAGCTTTCGTACGCGGCGGACTATCCAAAGATGTCTATGGCTGCGCTTGAAGTCATGCACAACTCAGTGATGAGTCGCGGCGGTCGCAAGCTTGACGATGACGGACGCATGCTGCAGGGCATTATCGTGCGTCATCTGGTCATGCCTACGCATGCAGACGATTCCTGCGAGGTGCTCAACCGCGTCTGGAATGTTTGTCATAATGGTGTAGACGTATCAATCATGAATCAGTACACGCCCAACGAGCGCATGCGTGCAGCTGGCGGTCCACTTTCTGGGACGCTTTCTGACGAGGAGTACGAGTTGGTGCTCTGTCACGCGGATGACCTGGGCTTTGAGAACCTGTGGTGGCAGGAGGGCGGAACGGTCTCCGAGAGTTTTGTTCCGGCCTTTGACGCAACGGGCGTTGAGGGTCCCGCGCTCAAGCTTCGCTCGCCTCGCGGCACCGCCGCCAACTCCGGCGCTGCTGGCAACGCCGATGCACCTACCACCACAAGCATCCCCGATACACCAACCGAGGGGTAACTATGTCTGTCGAGAAACCCGAAGAGCTCCAAACCACCCCAACGCCGCAGGCGGCCGCGCTCACGGACGCGGAGCGCGCTGAGCTCGAGGCTCTTCGCGCAGAGAAGGAGCGCAGGGAGCTCGAGGCGCTTCGTGCCGAGAAGACCCGTGCAGCCCAAGCAGCAGCGCAAGCAGAGGCAGCCGCCGCTGAAGACGCTCAACTGGTTACAGCTCAACAGCGTGCCGCACGCAAGGCAGCTCAGCAGGAAGCTAAGCAGATTCGTCGCATTCAAGAGCAGCGTGCCAAGGGCCGCGCTCTTATGGAGCCCGATGAGGACGACGAAGACATTAAGATGCCTCTGGGGCAAAAAATTGTTATTGGAACTGTGGTAATTCTCGCAGTTATCTTTGTTGTAAGCCAATTTATTTTGTAAGACTGCTACTCTAGATATATCGTCTCACCGTCAGTTTTTGACCAATCGAAAAGAGCAACTATGTCACTCACTGATCGTACCAAGCCCTCAGACGTAAGCCTTAATACAGACTTGTATGAGCTCACGATGGCTCAAGGTTATTGGGAAGCTGGTCTTGTTGACGCAGATGCATGCTTTACGGCATTCTTCCGCGAGAATCCCTTTAATGGTGGATTTGCCATTTCTTGTGGTACCGGCCAAATTGCTGACTTAGTTGAAAACTTTATCTTTGAAGATGACGACATCGACTACCTGGCAAGCATTAACTCTCCTGGTGGCGGCCGTCTCTTTAAGCCAGCGTTTTTGGAGTTTTTGCGCAACCACAAGCTCAATGTAACCATTGATGCAGTCCCAGAGGGAGAGCTTGTTTTTCCACGTGAGCCTATGGTTCGCGTTGAGGGATCCATTGTTGATTGTCAGCTCATTGAGACCGCTTTGCTTAACCTGGTCAACTTCCAGACTTTGGCAGCAACTAAGTGCGCGCGTGTTATCAAGGCAGCTCAGGGCAATCCTGTTTCTGACTTTGGCTTGCGCCGTGCACAGGGTCCAGACGGTGGTCTGGCAGTTGCACGTGCCTCTTATATTGCTGGTGCTTCCAGCACTTCAAATGTCCTTGCTGGCAAAATTTACGGCATTCCTGTTTTTGGTACCCACGCACACTCTTGGGTAATGTCGTTTGATACTGAGCTTGATGCTTTTAGGGCGTTTGCAAAGTCTAGTCCTACCAACTGCGCACTACTGCTTGATACCTATGACGTTCACGAGGGCATCAAGAACGCAATCATCGTGGCAAAAGAGATGGAGGAGCGCGGCGAGCGCCTGAGCGCTGTCCGTATTGACTCCGGAGACCTTGCACGTCTTTCTAAGGAAGCTCGCAAGGCGTTTGATGAGGCTGGTCTTCCGTACATCAAGATTTCCGTTTCAAACGATCTTGACGAGTACACTATCCAGTCGCTCTTTGCTCAGGGTGCACCAATTGATGCCTTTGGTGTTGGCACTAAGCTTGCTACCTGCGACCCTCAGCCATCTCTCGGCGGCGTCTATAAGCTAACCGCTCGTCGTCAGTCTGCTACTGAGCCATGGACTCCTGTTATCAAGCTGTCCGAGATGGCCTACAAGCGCACCGTTCCTGGCATTCAGCATATCCGCCGCTTCTACGATGCAAACGGCTGCCCTGCCGGCGACATGATTTTTGACCCAGATTACCTAGTCACTAAGAATTCAGAGTCTAAGGCAACCGTGGTAGACATCATTGATCCATACTCAACTCACAAGCTTGAAGGAACTTCTCGCGAACTGATGGTAAGGCTGGTAGAAGGCGGCAAGCGCGTAGGGGAGAGCGAGTCGATTGAGGTTGCTCGCGACCGCTGCCATGCTGCGCTTATGCGCCTGGATGCGGCATACACGCGCTTCTTGAACCCTCAGATTTATCCTGTGGGTCTCGAGCGTGGTCTGGCCAATTTGCGTCACGAACTTGCCGCTCAACATCAGGTAAAATCTTCCGAGGAAACCGAGTAGTTCTTTAGGAACTACGCAATCTATTACGTACTTACGCTGCACACGTGTACTGAATTTAAAGGAGAACCATGCGCGAGAAGATCGAGGAACTTGTACGTCAAGCCTTGGCAGATGCCCAGGCTGCGGGTGAGTTGCCTGAATTCCAGATTGATAACGTGGGACTTGAGCGTCCACAGGACTCATCAAATGGTGACTGGTCTTCTACGGTTGCAATGCGTTCTGCAAAGCTGGCACATAAGGCTCCTCGCGATATTGCTGCAGCTCTTGTGGCTCATATTGCTGCAGACGCTCAAATTGAGCGCGTCGAAGTTGCAGGTCCTGGCTTTGTAAACTTCTACCTGTCTACCGCTGCGGGCAATGAGATTTTTAACACTGTTCGTGAGCAGGGCACCGATTTTGGTCGTTCTACCTTTGGTGCTGGCCAGAAGGTCCAGGTAGAGTACGTTTCTGCAAACCCTGTTGGTCCACTGCATATTGGCCACGGTCGCTGGGCAGCACTGGGAGACTCTCTGAGCCGCATTCTTGCATTCGCAGGTTATGAGGTTGAGCGTGAGTACTACGTAAACGATCACGGTTCTCAGATGGATGTCTTTGGTCACTCCATCTCTAAGCGCTACCTGCAGCTTATTGACATCATGCAGGAGCGTGGTATTGACGCCGACGCCGCCGCTCAGGTGTTGGCTGAAGATCGCAATGCTTACGTTGCAGATGAAGAGGATGCACGTCCCGAGGAGCATCCATTTACTGACGAGTTTATTAACTCTCTTGGCGGCAATGCATACGCCGGAGACTACATTGTTGACCTGGGTCTTTTCTTCCTCAAAAATGATGAAGAGGTCTGGGCAGACAAGTCCGAAGATGAGCGCATGGTTGAGTTCCGTGAGCGCGGTTACAAGATGATGCTTGAGTCCATCAAAAATACCTGCCACAACGCTCGCGCCGACTTTGATGTGTGGTTCTCTGAGCGCTCTCTCTACATTAAGGATGACCAGGGTAAAGACGCTGTTGATCGCGCACTTGATGCTCTTGATAAGCTTGGCTACCTTTATCGCTCTGACGAGGGCGCACTGTTCTTCCGTTCTACTGATTTTGGTGACGATAAAGACCGTGTACTCATCAAAACAAATGGCGATTATACCTATTTTGCTTCCGACGTAGCCTACCACTGGAATAAGTTCCAGCGTGTTGACCACGTTATTGATATTTGGGGAGCAGATCACCACGGATATATTCAGCGTGTTCGCTCTGCTGCAACAGCCCTTGGTTACCCAACTCAGTTTGAGGTTCTGCTTGGTCAGCTGGTTAACCTGCTCAGAAACGGCGTTGCTGTCAGAATGTCTAAGCGTAAGGGAACTGGCATCCACTTTGACGAACTTCTCGCCGAGGTTGGTGTTGACGCAACGCGCTACACCCTTGTTTCAAAGTCTTCCAACCAAATGATTGACTTTGACATTGAGCAGGTAAAGCGTCAGGACAGCTCTAATCCTGTGTATTACGTTCAGTACGCCCACGCACGTATTTGTTCTATTCTGCGTCGTGCTGCTGGCGTTGACCTGGAAGAGGCTCAGGCGCTTGGCATGGATGCTGTTGCAGATAAGGCCATTGGCTCTGAGGTTAATCTTGGACTGCTCTCTGATGTAGCTGAGCAGGCTCTTGCTCGTAAGCTCTTTGAGTTCCCGGGTCTTATTGAGGGCTGTGCTCGCGATAGGGCGCCATTCCGCATTACGCACTATATTGAAGAGCTTGCTGGTCAGTTCCACGCATTCTATACCGTTTGCCAGGTGCTTCCTTCTGAAGGACGTCCACTTGACGCGGAGCTTTCTAAGGCTCGTCTTGCTGCTTGCGACGCAACTCGCCGCGTGCTTGCAATTGCCCTTAATCTGATTGGCGTTTCTGCTCCTGAGGCAATGTAAACGATAGCTAACTATGTTGTTTTGTTATGATACCGTGCAAGGATTGAATACCTGTACGGTATCTTTTGTGAATTCCTCCAGATAATTTACACATTTCTGCGTTATGTAAAAACTTTTTTAATGTATAAAAAAGATAATAAAATTAATTTTTATTACTCAAATTTTATATTGCAGCATATAAAAGCCTATATTGATGTCATATACACGCCATTTTCTAACATATTTTTGACTAACTATTGTTTTGTCCCCACGTTAACACGTATTTTTTAGGGGTATACTCATCATGCGAGCAAATAGTAAATGGTTCGGGCATAAGAGTGGAGGTCTCTATGGAACTTCGCGAGTACATGTCCATTCGCAGGTCTTACAACTTAGTTAGAAGAGTGGTACCTGCAAACAGACGACTCACGTTTGAAGAGTTTGCTATTTTGTGTCGCCTCAATGTGAAGGGCGCCCCTGTTAAGACTTCAGAAATTGCCGAGTATCAGAGTGCTCTTCGTCCTACGATTACTCATCGTACCTCGCACCTGGCAAGGCTTGGTTTCATCAAAAGAGATGAAGGCGCCATTGATCGACGCAACGTAGTGTGCATCATTACAGAAAAGGGTGTAGAAGCAGTAGAGGAGCTGTCTAAGCTCACGTGTGCTCGTATTGCACCTGGTCAGGCACTTTCTCGTACTTCATTTGAGCGTATTGTCATGTATGTTGACGCTATGGGAGCTTTGTATTGCAGGGCTGCAGACATGGTGCTTCTTGCAATTCTTGATTCTCCTAAAGACGCTCTTTCAATTACAGAGATTGTTGATGCACTTGGTCTTTTGCAGCCAACGGTTTCTATGTCTCTTACTGCTTTGGCAGAAAGTGGCTTGGTACAGCGCAAACATGATGATGCTCTCTCAAGAAGAGTAACCATGGTTGAGCTCACTTCTCAAGGCAAAACCTATATCAAAGAAATCGTCCAGCAAATTGAAGACATCATTGTTAAAAGAAAGAGTCGTACAGCTGTTTAAATGATTTATGCAGACTAAAGAAATCTAGAAAATGGGTTTCTCGAGGTTTAAGGGTTAGTGGTTATAAATCCCCATTTGCCCGTTTTATGGTGAAATTTATTATTTTTTCATCATAAGGCGGGCATTTTCGTGGTATATTCCTTTTGTATTTGCACCTATTTGATTTTGTTTGTTATCCCTTCATCATATTTCTCACGTATTTTTACAGATTATTTTGATGAGCAAACAGAGAGGTTTGTACATGTCGGACGAAACATCTTCGGTCCAAAATGATTCTTTAAATGATGTAGAAAATACTCCAGCACCACGTAGACGTGGTAGACCTCGCAAGAGTGAAATTATTAATTCGGAAAATACTACTTCTGAAAATACTAATTCTGAGACAACTGAAGAGAAGGCTTCTAATTCAGCTACTGCTAAGCGCCGTCGTGGTCGTCCAACTAAAAAGGAGACTGAGGCACGTCGTGCAGTAGAGGCAGTTATGGCTGAGGCTTTAAATGCAGCTGGTATCGCAGAGCCTCCTAAACGTCGCCGTGGCCGTCCAAGTAAAGAAGAGATGGAGGAGCGCGCTTTACAGGAGCAGACTCTTGAGGCTCTTCAGGCAGAGGTTTTGGCTCAGGTCCAAGCAGGCGGCAAGGTTTCTTCTGACGTTGTAGATACTGATCGTCTTACCAAGATTGTTCAGGATGCAACTCAGCCTTCTGCAGAGGTAACTCCTGTTCCAGCTTTCACCAAAGCAGATGCAGAAGGCGCAGCTGACCAGGACGGTTACGCAGCCCACAAAAACTATGCTGAGCGGCAGGCCTCCGTTGAGCAGCAGGATAGTGCCGCTCAAGAGCAGACCTCTGGTGCAGAAGCAAATGCCGAGGTAACTCCAGCAGAGCGTCCAGGACGCGCACGTACAGGCGCTGCACGTCGTCGACATCGTAATGCTGAGCCAAAAGAAGCGGCTCAGGAGGGCGAGAAGACACAGGAAAACGCTCACGCTAACAACCAGGAGCGTCCTTCTCGCGATCGTAGACAGAACAACCAGCGTAACAAGAATCGTAAGCAGGGCCAGGCAAGCGAGCCATCGCTTTCCAAAGAGGCACTGCAAGAGATGAAGCTTTCTGAGCTTCGCGCAAAAGCAACTGAGCTGGGCATTGAGTACGCAGGCGTTCACAAGTCTGATTTGATTGAGCTTGTATACGCTGCATCTGCAGCTGCTGAGGGCTTTAAGACTGTTGAGGGTATTCTTCAGATAAGCAATGAAGGCTACGGCTGGATTCGTACGGGCAATTACATGGAAGGCGATGACGACGCCTTTGTCCACCAGCAGATTATTAGAAATCTTGGTCTACGTCCGGGCGATAGCGTCTTAGGCATGGTTGGACCTGCTCGCGTAAACAGCAAGTATCCACCACTGCTTAAGGTTACCCAGGTTAACGGTGGGGAAGTTGAGGGTCTTAAGGACCGTCCTCGCTTCAAAGATCTGACTCCTATTTTCCCAGATCAGCCTCTTATTATGGAGCACGGTAAAGACTCTATTACTGGCCGTGCAATTGACTTGGTAGCTCCTATTGGTAAGGGCCAGCGTGGTCTGATTGTCTCGCCTCCAAAGGCAGGTAAGACCACCATTTTGAAGCGTATTTGCCAGTCTATTACTACCAACAATCCTGAGGTTCATCTCTTCTGCCTCCTGGTAGACGAGCGTCCTGAGGAAGTTACGGACATGGAGCGCTCCATCAAGGGCACTGTTGTTGCTTCAACTTTTGATATGCCAGCAGAGAATCACACCGTTGTCTCGGAGCTTGTCATTGAGCGAGCAAAGCGTCTAGTTGAGATGGGTCAGGACGTTGTGGTTATCCTGGACTCCATTACACGTCTTGCTCGTGCATACAACCTAGCCATTCCTGCATCTGGTCGCATTCTTTCTGGTGGTGTTGATTCTGCAGCTCTATATCCACCAAAGAAGTTCTTGGGTGCAGCTCGAAACATCGAGAATGGCGGCTCGCTCACTATTATTGCGTCTGCCCTGGTAGACACGGGCTCCAAGATGGACGAGGTCATCTTCGAGGAGTTCAAGGGCACCGGCAACATGGAGCTTAAGCTTGATCGCGATCTTGCGGATCGTCGTATCTTCCCAGCTATTGATCCTGTTTCTTCTGGTACTCGTAATGAGGATCTGCTCATGAAGCCGGAGCTTCAGCCTATGGTTTGGGGCGTTCGCCGCATCCTTGCAGGCTTCAATAATACTGAGCGTGCAACTACTGCGCTTATCAGTGGCCTTAAGCAGACCGATAATAACCAGGATTTCCTGATTAGATCTGCAAAGAAGGCTGCACAGTCTGACTATCTACAGAACTAGCCAATGTAAGATATGGCTCAAGAAGTGCTTTCCGATTATTGTTGGAAGGCACTTCTTTTTTTCTCGTCATTTTTGGTGAATAACTGCTAAAAAATTATGAAAAAGTTTTAAAGACGCTGTAAAAAATAATGAATTACGCTATAGTCATTTCTAACAGCACAATTATGTGTTGCAGCGGATTACACAAAGATGAAATGAAGCCCACCCGTTGCTCACGTCGCCCGTATTGGGTTTAGTAGCATATGCAAATTTAGCGTGTGTCTTCATACATCTTCTTAGCGTTTGTAGGGGGAGTTTGTATGACAGAAGGTAGGAATCCGGCAGTAGTCGCCGGCCTGCTCAGTGGACTGGTTCTGGTAGCAGAGCCAGCATCTGCGTATGCCCTTATAGCAAATGAAATTCGCCAAACCCCTCTTGGTGTAATCTTTACCGGCATCGGAGTGGGACTTGCTGCGGTTGCTGTCATTTCTGGTGCTGCGGTAGTGGTTTCTCGCGTAGCAAATCGTGGCGAGAAAACCGATGGGGCAGAAGCAAAGATTCAGCCAAGCACTACATTTCAGGTTGAGGATGAGACTGCGTCTCCAAAGCGAGTTTCAGCTGCATCGAACTTCTCGCCAGAAGAGAGCATTGTGATTCCGCTGGACTCTCCAAGGCGCTCGATTGCTGCATACAAGCCAAAGCACATGAAGGCTTCTCAGTGGGATGTGACCGGCTCTATTCGTGTTCAGTCTGCTGAGCCACTTGCAAAGAAGGCACAGGTTGTAAGCGCAGCCGCAGAGGGTGTTCTTCCCGTTCGCGCAAAGAAGGCTCCTGCACACTTCACAAACGACTACGCTCAGATTGCAGAGAACTACACCAAGCTTTTGAGCTGGCGTGAGCGCACCGTTGCGCGAGCAAAGGGTGCTGCTGCCGTACTTCTTGAGCGCTTGGGACAAGATCCTATGGACGGTCTGCCTATTATCGAGCGCGCTGACGGAACCGTTGGTGACGTTGGTACCGCTTGGTGGACTAAGGCTGTGGGCGAAGAGTCTATTACGCGTGATTTTGGTATTGCCGAGATTGGCGCCGAGGCTATTCCTGAAGACTTCACCAACCACGCCGCTGATATTTCCAGTCGCATTTCTTACGTTGACCAGGGAGTCTTCCCTGAGAAGCGCACGATTGACGAGCTTGAGCACGTTGATGACTGGACGCTTGCGCTAGCTGCAATGGATAAGCATTTGGCTTGCCATGATCAGCAGCAGATGCGCAAGTACCATCCAGTACAGCTGCCGCTCATTGGTCAGGCCGCTGCTGAGGCAGAGGCTGCAAACTCGGTGGAGCTGTCGGGTGCAAAACCTGCTGTGTCTCGCAAGGTTGCTGCAGCTCAGGTACGTCCTTCTCGCGAGCCAAACTACGCTGGTGTGGTTGCGCAATCAACCGAAATGCCGCTGGTCAAGGCCACAAACGATACCTCCTCGCACGTTCAGGATATCTTTGACGCGGTTGAGCGCGAGATGGCAGCTGAGCTCCAGGCAGCTGACGAGAGGCCAACACGCGAGCTTCTTCTCCTCATTGAGGGTGGCACCAGCAAGATGAAGAAGATTTCTTCACTTGATTTGAGCGAGAAGACTGCTGCTGACAAGCCATCTTACAAGCCTCGCCACTTTGCTGGTGAGCTTCCACTGGTACGCGAGGCATAAGCAGTCGCGTGCTGAGCGGCCTAAAGTCTACGGCGGCAATCGCCACACAAGGCTGAGGTCAGTAGAAACATCCGAGTTCTCTAAAATTATTTCAAGTTAGATAACATTTTTTGGCTGTGGTTCTTTTTTTAGAGCTGCAGCCATATTGTGTTATGTCACATATTCAACGCTATGGAGAAAAGGAGATGAATATGGCACATAAGCTAACGCGACGACGCTTTTTGGAGGTGGCCGGGACCATTGCAGGGTCGTTTGCTCTAGCGGGCTGCTCGCCAAAGAACCAAGACCCTAACTCCATTTACGTTGGCGTGATGGGTCCATTCACCGGCGACGTTGCTCAGTATGGCCTTGCTGTGCGAAGTGGCGTTCTTTTGTACCTTAAGGAGTTCAACAAAAAGGGTGGCGTTAACGGACGTCAGATTGTTTCTATTGTTGAGGACGAGAAGGGCGATTCAACTGAGGCCATTCTTGTCTATAACAAGCTTCTTGACGAGAATGTCTGTGCAATTCTTGGAGACGTTACCTCAACGCCTACCATTGCACTGGCACAGAAATCGGTACTGGACAACATCCCCTGTGTAACCGCATCCGCTACCGCCGAAGATGTTGTAACGCACGGCCACAACATGTTCCGCGCTACCGTTACTGACCCTTTCCAGGGCGTTGTTCTTGCAGAGTTTGCTAAAAAGCAGGGTTATCAGCGCGTAGGAACCATCTTTAACTCCGGTGGCGATTACGAGATTGGCGTTAATAACGCATTTGTTCAGAGGGCTCGTGAGTTGGGTGTTGAGGTTGTATCTCAGCAAGGTTACCCAACAGGAGCTGTTGACTTTAATGCCCAGCTTACCAGCATTATTGGGCTTGATCCTGATGCTATCTTGGCTCCAAATTATTACCAGGATAACGGTAAGATTGTGACGCAGGCTCGTCAGCTTGGCTGCAAAAAGCCTTTTATGGGCGCAGATGGTTGGGCAGGCATCATTGGTGGCGAGCAGGACTATGCTTCTGCAGCTGACCTTGAAGGCTGTTTCTATTGCTCTGCATTTGTTGCTTCAAACCCAGATGAAAAAGTTCAGCATTTTGTTAAGGCTTACACCGAGGAATACGGCGAGGCTCCAACTAACTTCTGCTCTTTGGGCTATGACGCAGCAATGATTCTTTGTTCTGCTCTTGAGGTTGCCGAGAAACGTGGCTACACCTACAACTCTAATGAGTATAGGCAGGCAATTATCGATGCTATTGCATCTGGTGTGGTCGAAGGTGTTACTGGTACCCTTTCATATCAGGGAACAGGTGACCCAGTGAAGTCCACCTTGATTATTACCTTTAAAGATGGCAAAGAGTCCATCTATGACACGATTAATCCTTCATAGAAAAGAGAGCCTCAGATGTTTTTAACTCAGGTGCTCAATGGACTTCAATTGGGCAGTATTTACGCACTGGTGGCGCTTGGTTACACAATGGTGTACGGCATCATCTTGCTTCTTAACTTTGCGCATGGTGACATCATCATGTTTGGTTCCTACGTTGCATGGATTGCTCTAGTTCAGCTTGGACTCAATCCTGCAATTGCTGTTCTTCTCGCCGTCTTTGGCTGTGTTGTGCTGGGCGTTCTTATTGATAAGGTTGCTTACGCACCACTCAGAGAGGCTCCAAGACTTTCTATTCTGATTACGGCAATTGGCGTTTCTTATCTGCTTGAGAATGGCGTTCAGCTGCTTCTTGGTGCTGATGCTAAGGTTGTTCCAAGCATCATTGACCTGGGAACTGTTCAGGTATTTGGATCAACGCTTTCTGGTACCGCTCTTCTGACCGTTGCCGTCACCATTGTGGCAACCGTTGTTCTGACTCTTTTGGTTCAGAAGACTCGTCTTGGTAAGGCAATGCGTGCCGTTTCCGAGGACATGGGCGCAGCTCGTCTGATGGGAGTCAACGTCAACAGCACCATTAGCTTTACCTTTGCAGTTGGTTCTGCGCTTGCAGGTATTGCTGCTATTCTGTACTCCATGGCATATCAGCAGGTTTCTCCAACCATGGGCGTTATGCTGGGCACTAAGGCGTTTGTCGCAGCAGTTCTTGGCGGCATTGGCTCCATTCCAGGCGCTGTTATTGGTGGCCTTATTGTTGGCTTCTCTGAGGTCTTTGTTGCTGCCTTTGGCCTGTCCGTCTGGCAGGACGCGGTAGTCTTCTTACTCTTGATTCTTGTTCTTGTTGTCAAACCAACTGGCCTGCTTGGTCGACCAGTTACCGAGAAAGTGTAAGGAGGCTCACATGACTAAAATGTATCCACGCGATAACAACCATAACCCAGTAATTGTCACTGGTTTTGGTGGAAAAGATGGCCAGCGCCGTGAGCTTACTATGCCTGCTCGCTATGCCATAAATGCAATTCTTGTTGCACTCTTTGTCTTTGGCGGAAACTTCCTGGTAGGAGAGGGCCTTATTTCTCGCTATCAGACCGTTGTTTTTGAGCAAATCGGCGTATATGTTCTGATGACCGTTTCTCTGAACATTGTTACCGGATATCTGGGACAGCTTCCTCTGGGTCACGCTGGTTTCATGTCCATTGGTGGTTATGCCTGCGCAATCTTTATTATTCGCATGATGCCGCTCTTTGGTCTGGATGCTCAATCCATGGCTTCCGGCTCTACACCAGCAGTTATTCTCTTTGTGGTGGGCCTTTTGTTCGGCGGCATTTGCGCTGCTCTTATGGGTGTGGTTATTGGTATTCCAGCACTGCGTCTTCGTGGCGATTACCTGGCCATTATTACCCTAGGCTTTGCAGAGATTATCCGCGTTGTCCTGGTTAACATTGACTCCGCTCTTGGATTCAAGCTTACTGGTGGTGCATCAGGTCTCACAGGTATTCCTGCATATACGGGTTATCTGAACACGGCAATTGTTGTCTCTCTTGCTATTTTTGCTATTCATACTCTTATGAAGTCTAGACATGGACGCGCTATTCTCGCCATCCGCGATAACGAGATTGCAGCAGAGGCTTCAGGCGTTAACACCACGTATTACAAGACTCTGACCTTTGTTTTCTCCGCATTTCTTGCTGGCATTGCCGGCGGTCTTTACGCAGGCTGCATTGGCGTTATGGCGCCTGCTAAGTTTGGCTTCATGAAGTCTGTTGAGATTCTGGTTATGGTTGTTCTGGGCGGCATGGGCTCTATGTTTGGTTCCGTTGTGTCCGCAACTGTCCTGACCGTGCTTCCAGAGGCTCTGCGTGCTTTTGCCGACTACCGTATGGTTGCTTATGCAATCGTTCTGATTCTGGTCATGATCTTTAGGCCAGAGGGTCTGTTTGGCTCGTATGACTTCTCGCTGTCTCGCATCATTGAGCGAGTCATGAATAGGGATTTCCCTTGGAACAAGGATGACTCGGACGAGCAGACGGGCGTGCAGGTAAACGCACAGGTGGACGCACAGGCAGACGCTCAGGCAAACGAGCAGGCGGATACGCAGGTAGAAGCCTCAACTGATTCGAAGGAGGCGTAAGAGCGATGGCAACTAAAAACACTACAAAACTTATCAGGCAAGAGTCTCCTAACCTCATTCCTGAGCGAGACCTTGGTGCAATTCCAGTTCTTCAGGCTGAGCACTTGGGCATTGACTTTGGTGGCTTGACTGCTGTTAATGACTTCAACATCGCTCTTGGTCCTACCGAAATCTCTGGCATTATCGGCCCTAACGGTGCAGGTAAAACAACTGTCTTCAACCTGCTCACCAACGTCTACAAGCCAACCCGTGGTACCGTAATGATCGACGGCTACGATCTTGCTGGTAAGAGCGTTGTTGAGGCAAACCACATGGGTATCGCTCGTACCTTCCAGAACATTCGTCTGTTCAACAACATGACTGTTATGGAGAACATCCAGGTTGGCCAGGGCAGCCACATGACGTCTCATTTCTTTGAGGACGTCCTTCGTCTTCCAGCTCACTGGAAGCAGGAGAAAGAGAGTGCCGATAACGCTCGAGAGCTGCTGCGTATCTTTGGCATGGAGAACCTTGCAAATACCCTTGCAGGTAACCTGCCTTACGGCGCTCAGCGCAAGCTTGAGATTCTTCGTGCTCTGGCAACTCAGCCAAAGATTTTGCTGCTCGACGAGCCGGCTGCAGGTATGAACCCAGCAGAGACTGACGAGCTTATGGAGAACGTCCTTAAGATTCGCGACGACTTCAAGATTGCCGTTCTTCTCATCGAGCATGACATGAAGTTTGTGATGGGTATCTGCGAGGGCTTGGCCGTTCTTGACCACGGCAACATCATTGCAAAGGGAACGTCAGAAGAGGTTCAGAACAATCCTCGCGTTATCGAGGCATATCTTGGAAAGCAGGAGGTGCGCTAATGGCCGCTGAAACTACAAATACCCAGGCAGCAGGCGCAGAAAAAACCCTGCTGTCCGTCAAGGATCTTAACGTTTCTTACGGCGCTATCCACGCAGTTCAGGGCATTTCTTTTGACATCCATGAGGGCGAGATTGTCACCCTTATTGGTGCAAACGGCGCAGGTAAATCAACTACGCTAAACACTATTGCTGGCCTGGTAAAGCCTGATTCTGGCACCATTACGCTTGGCGAGAAAAACCTTGTAGGCCAGCGCGCACACAAGATTGTTGAGGCTGGCCTGGCGCTGTGCCCTGAGGGTCGCCGCGTGTTTTCTCGCATGAGTGTTGCCGAAAACCTCGAGATGGGCGGCTATACGCAGTCTGATTCCCAGAACGCAAAGACCGTCAAGATGGTCTACGAGCATTTCCCACGTCTTCGTGAGCGCAAGAATCAGCTGGCAGGAACGCTGTCTGGTGGCGAGCAGCAGATGCTTGCCATGGGTCGCGCTCTGATGAGCAGACCAAAGCTTTTGATGCTTGACGAGCCTTCCATGGGTTTGGCTCCTATCCTGATCGAGGAGATCTTCCAGATCATTCGTCAGCTCGGCGATGCAGGAACCACCATTTTGCTGGTTGAGCAGAACGCTAACATGGCACTTAAGGTTGCTGACCGCGCGTATGTTCTTGAGCTTGGCAAGGTTGCCAAGCAGGGAACTGGTCAGGAGCTTCTCCACGACGATGACGTTCGCAAGGCTTATCTCGGCGCATAAACGCGACTTGCGGTAAACGCGACTTAAACGACAACCCGGCTCCCACATAACGTAGGAGCCGGGTTTTGTTGTCGTGTCTGAGGAATTTGCCGGAAAAGCAGGCCATATCTGAGCTATTTGCCAGTTTTTCTCACCACGTCTGAGCTGTTTTTCTCAGACATGATGCAGTTTTCAGGCTCGCAAAATTTGGAGCAGCGCAGCCTATCTTCATTTGCCTGATTTCATCAAAGAATCTGTGCCTCAAATACAGATTCTTTGCATTTTTTAGGCGCGCTATGTTGCAAAGTCGTACTTGGCGAGAAGAACGTGCCATTGGCGCTCCTGGTGAGAAACCCGCGTTGTCGCAGCTTGTCTGGCGAGAAACCCGCGTTGCCGCGTGGCGCTCCCAACCGCAGCGTTAAATTTCGTCGAAAGTGTTGTGGTGTTGCTGACCGTCGTCAAGAGTGAGGACGGTACCCAGAAGTGCCGGCTCAAGAATCTGAATCCAAAGGTCACCACGGACCTGCTTGGCATTCTCGGCAACGGCACGTGCGGTGACAGGGGAGTCGCAGATAGCAACCATGGTGGCGCCAGATCCGGAAATGACAAACGTGCATGCGCGAGCAAGTTTGGCTACCTGCTTGAGCTCCTCGTAATCGGGGATGAGCTCCTTGCGATACGGCTCGTGAAGCTTGTCGTTGCAGGCAGCTGCCAACAGTCCTCCGTTTCCCGTTTCAAGCGCGTGGATGACAGCAACAGTGCGTCCCATCTGGTAAACGGCCGTGTCAAGTGAGACTTCCTGCGGAACAACCTTGCGGGCATCCTCAGTGTTAACCGTGTAGGGTGGTGCAATTGCGACAAAAGATAGTCCGCGTGCTACAAGCCTTCTGGTACAAATGGTATGACCACCCTCAACAAAAGATGAGGTCAAGCCACCATAAATAGCAGGAGCAACGTTGTCGGGGTGGCCCTCAAAATGGCAGGCGAAGTCAAGCGCGCGCTCAGGGTCCCAACCGCTGTGAGACTCGGTCATCGCGGTCGCAATACCTGCAATAACGCAGGTAGAGCTTGAGCCAAGTCCGCCGGAAAGTGGAATAGGCGAGTCGATAGTAATGTGCTTAGGAGTGGGCTCTTCGCCCAGCTTTTCGCAGGCGCGAATATACGACGTCCACACAAGGTTGTCATCGTTTCTGAACTGCTCGGGGCAGCCATCAATGATGAGCGTAGGGGACTCCCTAAACGTAATTTTTGCACGCAGGTTAAACGCAAGACCCAGCGTGTCGTAGCCGACGCCAATGTTTGCAGAGGTAGCAGGTACAGAAACGGTCAAGATAGTGTTGTCGAGCATGTAGAACCTGCTTTCTCAGAGTCTAACAAGCAAAAATACGCCCGTATGCTTCAGAAACGTATGAAGCAAGCTGTTCTTTCTCGCGAACGTCAGTATGAATGATAACGTTATCATTCAGCGATGAAAGCTGGATTGGCGGATTAGTGCCCGTGATTTCGGCGAGCGTATGCATGCACGCAAAGTCGTCCAAGCCGGCGGTCGAGCGGCCCAGCGCGGCAAGCACGTCGGACGAGAACTTATATGGGCTTGCAGTGGACAGACATACGCGCACGTCGTTTGCCTGGCGAGAAACCCTGTCGAGCACGTGTTTTGCGACGGCTGTGTGAGGGTCAATCAGCACACGACAATTCTCCCAGGTAGAACGGATAGTCTCACGTGTCTGGTCGTCGGTGGCAAAGCCAGCGTCAAAGGTCTGACGGATGGTATCCATGACCTGGGCAGGAATTGTGTAGATACCCTTTGTTACCAGCTGATTCATCAGATAGCTGACTAGCTCAGTATCTTTGCCGGATGCAAGATAGAGGAGTCGTTCAAGATTTGATGAAACCAGAATGTCCATCGAGGGAGAAATGGTCTTTTCAAATGCGCGTCTGCGATCGTAGATGCCTGTTTCCAAGAAATCAGTCAGCACCTTATTGCTGTTAGAAGCCACAATGAGGCGATCAACAGGAAGTCCCATTTCTTTTGCAAAGTAACCTGCAAGGACATCGCCAAAGTTGCCAGTTGGTACGCAGAAAGTAACTTTTTTGCCCTGTGTAATGGCGCCCTTGGCAACCAGCTGGGCATATGCATCAAAGTAGTAGGTTACCTGTGGTGCCAAGCGGCCAATATTGATGGAGTTTGCGCTGGAAAGTACGGTACCGTTGCCTGCAAGTTCCTGCGCCAACTCCTTGTTAGCAAAGATTGCCTTTGCAGCATTTTGCGCGTCGTCAAAGTTACCTTTAACTGCGCAAACAGCAACGTTTGATCCCTTTTGGGTCACCATCTGCAGACGCTGAATGTCCGAGACTTTTCCCTCAGGATAAAAGACGGTAATGCCCATACCAGGAACATCTTTGAAGCCCTCAAGTGCAGCTTTGCCGGTGTCTCCGGAGGTGGCGGTTACGATCATGATGTTTTTGCCCGCGACGCTCGCAGTACCCGCGGCTCCCGCAGCACCCGCGGCTCCCGCGTCCTCGCGAGCAACACTCATCAGGCGGGGGAGCATTTGAAGTGCAACGTCTTTGAAAGCCGACGTTGGACCGTGGAAGAGCTCAAGCAGCCAGTCCTCACCGATAGCGGAAACAGGAGTGATGACCTCGGTGTCCCATTGAGCGCCATAAGCACCCTCAATGCAGCGAGTCAACTCTTCATCAGAGTAATCATCCAGCAGAGAAGAAAGCACGTCATAAGCGGTGGCTTTAAAGCCTTGAGCACAAACCTTTGCAAGATTAAGGGGTTTCTCGCCAATAGAATCTTGGATGTAAAGGCCGCCATCGGAAGCAATTCCCTGCAAAATGGCCTGCTTAGCAAAGACGTTATGGTCAGAGCTTCTTGTGCTGTGATATGCGACGGCCATGAAACCACCAATCTGTTGAATGTGCCGCGTATTGAACGGGTCGCGCTGCGCATGTCGTACGCACCATGTTGCGCGTGTTGCGTATTGCGTTTCTATTATTTTAACAGTGAGAAGTAAATGTCGCTTGTAACATAGAATTGTTCATAGCATTATGAAGACGAGAAAAACTGTCGACTAGATTCTGTCTAGGTTTTTGGTAGTTTTTGTCTATGAGATTGTTATCAGTGTAGTTACCTTTGTGGGCTTTACCTTTGCTATGCAATGGCCTTGCATGCAACTACCCTTGCTAGCATTGGTTTTTTCGCAAAGATGGCTGCTAGATTTGGAGCTATATGCAAAACGTTGCCCTACTTGGATTTGGAACGGTTGGTGCTTCAGTTGCGCGCATTCTTGACGAGCGCGTTTCTGACGCTAACTTGACGTCCATCTTGGTTAGAGCTGGTAAAGAGCATGTTGAACCTCGTGCAACGTCAGATTTTGATGCGCTCTTGTCTGACCCTGCGCTCGATACGGTTGTCGAGTGCATGGGTGGTCTCTCACCAGCCTACGAGTATATTAAAGCTGCGCTGACTGCTAAGAAAAATGTAGTCACCTCAAATAAAGCCGTGGTATCTGCCCATTTTGAGGAGTTCATGACCCTTGCTGCTGAGGCAGGTGTCAACTTTAAGATTGAAGCCTGCGTGTGCGGCGGCATTCCTTGGATTGCAGGAATTCAGAAAGTTCGTCGTATTGACGAGATTTCTGCGTTCTGGGGAATCATGAACGGCACCACCAACTACATTGTTTATTCCATGCTCAAAGATGGAACGGACTTTGCTGAGGTTTTAAGCAAAGCTCAGGAGCTGGGTTACGCTGAGCGAGATCCGTCAAGCGATATTGATGGCATCGATGTCCGCTCTAAGACCATGATTTCTGCGTCCATTGCCTTTGATGTTATCTGCACAGACCAGATTCCTATGTCTGGTATCAGAAACTTAATTAAGCGTGACCTTGCCATGTTTGGCAGCCATGACATGACCATCAAGCTCTTTGGACGAGGCGTTTCTAACGGAACGTCTTACGCAGTTGCTGTTGAGCCAGTAGCAGTTCCGCTCTCAACCATTGAGGCAAATGTTCCCACAAACTTTAATGTTGCTACTGCCGTGGGAAATACCATTGGCGAGCTCAAGTTCTATGGTCAAGGCGCTGGTGGCGACCCAACAGCAAACGCCGTCGTTCAGGATATTATTGACTGCGCCGGATCTCCTGCTGGAGGCCAGCAGACCTTCTCGGCAGGCCTTTCATATAATCCTGAGCTGCTTGTTTCCGATTACGTGTTTAGGACGCAAGCTGACATTGTTGGCGGTTCGTTCTGGGAGCCAGGTGCTCAGCTGGTTAAGAACTTAAGTGCCGAGAAAGCCCGTGCGCTTCTTACCAGCGCACTTTCGCAAGACCCCACAACCTTTATGGCTGCACTTGAAAAGAGGAATTAGAAATGATCAAAATTGCAAAATTTGGCGGCTCAAGTGTTGCCTCTGCAGAGCAGTTCAAAAAAGTTAAAGCTATTGTTGAGGCTGACCCTGATAGACGTTTTATTGTTTCGTCTGCAGCAGGAAAGCGTCATTCGACTGATAACAAGATCACTGACCTTCTACTGCTGGTAAATGCCCATATCGAGTATCATGTTGACTGCACGTCTTTGCTTGCAGACATCGAGGCTCGCTTTGTGGAGATTGCTGACCAGCTGGGAGTTGCGTGGCCTGTCGCTAAGGAGTTTGAGAAGTTTGCTTCAAACATCAAGTCCTTCTCGCCAGAATATGTAGTAAGTAGGGGCGAGTGGTTTACCTCCCAGATTCTTGCTGAGTATCTTGGCTTGCCTTTTGTTGATGCTGCCGACGTTATGCTATTTCATCATGACGGCACCATTGATATGGAGCGCACCGCTTCTAGGCTTAAAGAAGTTGTTGCTCGCAGCGGCTCGTTTGTGCTGCCTGGCTTCTATGGCGCTACCGTTGACGGCGCAATTAAGCTGTTCCAGCGTGGTGGTGGCGATATTACCGGCGCAATTGTTGCTCGCTGCCTAGACGCGGATTTGTACGAAAACTGGACTGACGTTTCCGGCTTCCTTTCTGCTGATCCTCGCATTGTTCAGAATCCACGCGCTATTGGCCGTATTACCTTTGACGAGATGCGCGAGCTTTCTTACATGGGTGCTTCCGTTCTTCAGGAGGAGGCAATTTTCCCTGTTCGCGAGGCAAATATTCCAATCCAGATTAAGAACACCAACCGTCCAGAAGATGCAGGTACCGTTATCCGAGAGACCGCTGATGGCGATACAAACGAGCACTTGATTACTGGTATTGCAGGCAAAAAAGACTTCCTGGCTATTCACGTCAAGAAGGCTCACATGTCCAATGAGGTTGGCGTTATAAGTCGTGCACTCAATATCGTTGAGCGCTATGGTGTCTCTGTTGAGCACATCCCAACAGGTGTTGATTCGTTTGGTATCGTGGTAAATGCCTCCGATGTAAAGGACACGGTCTATTCTATCATCAGCGATATTCGCCGCGAGATTGAGCCTGATGACATTACGATGGTAGACCGCCTAGCTCTTGTTTCTGTTGTTGGCCGCAATATGTCCAGGCGTTCCGGCACTTCCGGCAAGATCTTTGGTGCGCTGGGTAATGCGGGCGTCAACATTCGTATGATTACGCAGAGCTCGGAAGAGATTAGTATTATCGTCGGCGTTGATAATGCGGACTTTGATCGCACAATTGGCGTCATTTATAACGGATTTGTTCGTGACGAAATGGTTTCGAGGTAACTATGGCTTTTGATCCAAACGGTAAGGTTGTTGCAATTCTTGGTGCTACTGGCGTTGTTGGTGCCCAGATGATGCAGTGCCTTGAAGAGCGTAATTTTCCTATTAAGGAGCTGGTGCTTCTGGCATCTGCTCGAAGTGCAGGCAAGACTATTGAGTTTGCAGGACAGCAGATTGTTATCCGCGAAGCAACTCCTGAGGCTTTTGAAGGCGTGGACATTGTTCTTGGCGCAGCTGGCGACGAGCAGGCAAAAGAGCTGCTTCCTGAGGCAGTCAAGCGCGGTTGTGTCTGCGTTGACAACTCTCATGCATTCAGAATGGACCCAAGCGTTCCGCTGGTAATTCCAGAGATCAACGCCGAGGACATCAAGAGCCACAACGGCATTATCTCTAATCCAAACTGCGCAACCATTATTGGTCTGGTACCTCTGTATCCTCTGCATAAGGCAGCAGGTGCAAAGCGTATTATTGCTTCTACCTATCAAGCTGCATCCGGCGCTGGACTTCCTGGTCTTACCAGTTTGAAGAACCAGATGGCTGACGTTGTTGCAGGTAGGGAAGTAACCGAGACCGCTCCTTTTGCATATCAGCTGGCAGTTAACCTGATCCCACAGATTGGCGGCTTTAACGAGGTTGGCTACACCTCTGAGGAAATGAAGATGCAAAACGAGGGCCGCAAGATTATGCACCTTCCTGAGCTGCGTGTTAACTGCACCTGCGTTCGTGTTCCAACGATGCGCTCTCACTCTGAATCCATCACTGTTGAGTTCGAGCGTCCTCTGAGCCCAGATGAGGCTCGCGCTATTCTTGAAGACGCACCAGGTATTAAGGTTGTGGACAACCCTGCAGAGCTCCAGTACCCAATGCCTCTTGATACCTCCGATCAGGACCTCATTTATGTTGGTCGTATTCGCGAGGATCTTTCTGCTGATAAGGACACTCATGCACTAACATTCTTCTGCTGCGGTGACCAGATCAGAAAGGGCGCCGCAACTAACGCTGTCCAGATTGCAGAGTACCTGTTGTAATATCCCACGCGTCGCTGCGTGACTTCGCTGTCTGGCCACGCGCTGAACGCAAGCGTACCGAGTGCAAGCGCACTTGACGCGTGATTACTAGACGTGCGGACTTTCACCGTTGCACATCATTTTCGCTGACCCAGTACCCGTTCGATTCTATTTCACGGAATCGAACGGGTAATTTTTTGTGTACGAGTGGAATTTTTCAGAGATTTAGTACCGTTCGGCGGCAAAGTGGTAAAAAATGCGTTTAGTTGGGGAATCCAGAAATGCTCGGATTTTATGCAAGCTATCTACCAGCAATTTTACGTGGAAAAAATTTTGGAAATTATCACAAAATTTCTGAACTGGGAAAACGTAAGTGTCAAAACTCCAAAGTCCAAAAATAATCCCCAACTAAACGGGTTTTTTACCCAAAACAGTACTTCTCGTTTGATATATCAATTTCTTGATTAGTTTTCCTGCATATTAGCCATTGTTTATGCACAAATCGCCTATCTAAATAGTTAACACTTTTATTCGAACAGGTATTCTACTTTTACAGCAGTCATACAGTTTGGGGGCAAAAAGGGGGCAGCTGTAGTATTGGCCTAACAAAAAAGGTAGACGGCAAGCCATCTACCTGGAATTTCTGGTGCCTCCTGCGCGATTCGAACGCGCGACCTGCGGTTTAGAAGATATAGTTTCTATCGCTCATTAAATTCCGTTACGCTCAATAAATGCCGTTACGACCTGCGAAAACGAGTTTTTGTCCGGTGTGTATAGTAAAACTGTCCATACAGTTTGGGTGCAAAAAGGGTGCACTGCACCCCTTTAAGCGTTTGCACGTTAAGGAGAACGGCATGAATATTGCGGTCAAAAGACATGGAACTTTCTGGCAAGCTCGTGTACGTTTCCGAGGAGCTGATGGAACTATTCAAGAAAAAAGTAAATCTCTCGGAATTCCCTGTGCGGCTGGAAGAGGCAAAAAAGTTGCTCGAGCAGCTGCTGAGAAATGGGTTCATGATGCAGGGTTCGTTGAGGTTGTTGAACAGAATCAAGCAACAAGGCTTGACTGTTCGGCATATGCGTATTGTCTTAATTACTTTAAGAGCCTTGTGGCCACACAACAGATTGAACGTCGTACTTATACGTCTTATAAGAATAACGTTCGATATATTGATTTGTTCTTTGGAGAAAAGCGACTACAAGAGATTACTGTCACGGATGTCGAGTTATATGTGTCTTGGCTTTATGATTCTGGCTATGCAGCTAATACGGTTAAGAAAGCTTTTAACTCATTCCGTGCTTGCACACGTCACGCTGTAGCAATTAGAGATCTGCAATACGATCCGTGTGCGGCAATTAAAGCGCCAAAAGGTTATCTTGCTCCACCAAACCCGCTAAACGAGCCTTCGCGTAAGAAGCTCCAAGTTATGCTTTCTGCTCTTGAGCTTTCTCCGATGGTCCTTGCGACATACCTGGCATATTACACAGGTATGAGACGCGAAGAGTGCTGTGGTCTTAAGTGGAAGGACTTAAATCTCAAAGCTGAAGATGTCACAGCACATCTCTGTCGAGCCATCTCATACGATGGCGGCAAAACCTATATCAAGGGTTTAAAGAATGGTAAAGACAGAACGGTTCCTGTCCCAGTGCCGCTTGTGGACATTCTTAAGCAGTGGCGTTCTAAATACATCGAAGACTGTATGTTGATGGGAATTGCTTTCTCGGAAGAAATGTATGTTCTTGGGGACTTCTCTGGCGAATATCTTAGACCAGAGCGAGTAACAGCATGGTGGAAGAGCCACTCCGAGGAGTGGGGTCTTCTTGGAACGCAGGGGAGAAGACCAGTCTTTCATGATCTGCGACATACATATGCCACAATTGCGGTTAGAACCATGGATATTAAAAGTGCGCAAGACATCCTTGGCCACAGCGACATTAATATGACTATGCGCTATGCAGATACAGACCTAGAACAGATTCAGAGGGCAGGAAAAATAATTGGAGAAGCTCTCAATGACGCTCATAAAGACGGCGCCGAAGTACTTCAGCTGCGGAGAGCGATATAAAAAGAGGAGCTTAATGCTCCTCTTTTTTACTCCAACGTTTTGAAATTACTTCGTAGGTTATTCCAATTCGCTTTATTGTCATACAGGTTACAAGAACGAGATTTAACGAAAAAGCAATTGCTAACCCTGCAAATAGATTTCCTATCAATGCGCTATATGTTGATACAAGTGGTCTTACAACTATGAATGCTGCTGAAGTGAAGCCTGCAACGACGGCCCAAAGAGTACAATAAAAAATCTCATCTATTACTTTTAACTCATTTCCTTCATGCTTAATTTCTTTTTGAGAGATTAATTGCATCCTAAGCTGATAAATCATGACAACGACGGCAAAAATTAACGAAGAGGTAATTGATACCCATGTTAGAAGTCCCTGAAGAGCTTCATCGAGAGAGCCATGTAGCTTATCTGCGTTGATAATAATTACAACAGCGATGATAAGCGGTGTAATAATTTGACAAAGAACGTCAAATTTAGATATCTTCCTTTCGCCACTTTGGTGGAGTGATGCAATATAGTTTTTGACCACATAATATAAACTAATTTTGCTCATTTCTCCTCCTTATGTCGAACATTCGTTCTTTGTTATTATTATTCTACAACATTGAGCGACCTAATCTATTTGAAATGTCTTCTACCTTTTCTGCGCATCTTTTAACAAATTCATTATCGCTTAAAGGCCTGTCTCCATTGCAGTTTAATAATTCTACAATTCTCATATCAAAATCATCATTCAGTTTGAATTTCTTTGTTCGTCCAACGTTATTTTTTATTTGGACCTCAACAACAGCGTCCTCGTAGTCAAAAAGACTTTTCTCATATCCGACCAATGTTTTTCTTCTTGAGTCAATAGATCTAATCGCATCGAGTATCTCCATTGGAAATGGTCTGTTCTTTTTGTGTCCATACGTCAACGTGACATAGTCGCTTTCTTTAATTAGGCTTTCAGATATGTCATTTTGTTTGATGTAGTGTTTGATAGAAATTTGCTCGACAGATTTAAATGCGTCTTCTGCTTCTTTTTCTGTAACCGCTTCATATTTCATAGTTACGTGTGGAGCGGCTTGTCTTAGGTAGTTCGCAAATTCTCGTGGAACGATGGTGTCTCCAGCAGATGATAAAGCATGTTCAACGCAAAGGATTGCATATGTATCACCCGTGTTTTCAACGGACAAATATACGCGAGTTCCGACTAATGCAGCTTGTTCGGCATTAATATTTCCTACGTTTTTATCAGTAGATGGCTCGTAGATAACACGGTCTTCGCCAGTAAGGCCAGATTCAATTGATGCGAGAATATATTTTTCCGAAGCAATTTCAATCTTATGAAATTTAAAAACTTTAACGTTTTCATTTTCTAATTTTGGGATGATTCTGGAATTGAGAAATTTTGAGAAGTGCGTAAGGATGTCTGACCCATCTAAATCGTATATGCTACAGACTTCATCAGGGTGCCTTCTCTTGTTAAACATAAATTTATAAACAACAAGAGTTCTTTCAGCATAAACAGCCATTTTCCAAACCCTTTCGCAATTATTAGAACTTATTTAAACAAATCGAAAATACTAAATGTAAGTTTGTTGTAAGCCTTGTTGTAGAGAGCTTTCTTAGGGTCTTTGAAAATGCCTGTCCCTTTCTTCCCATATCCAGGGATAATAGCTTTCTTGATACTTCTTTTTAGCTTTCCTGTAGTGCGAGCTGATATAGAGCGCTTAAGACTTGGCTTTCGCATTCCGAACTTCATTTTCTTTACCCTTCCACAATTTCTTCAAGCTTTTATATATCGGACTCAGTTTTTGTCCGGTATTGCCACTAGAGTAGAACGCATGTTCTTTGAGAATTAAACATTTCTTTAGATTTCAAATCCGAATGGGACCAAATACCAAATAACTTCACCAATAATCGAAATTGGCTGCGTGTCAATCTCATTAAAGTCAAATATCTGTGGTCTAAATGTAGGATCTATGCTGTCTGGGATTAGCTCATAGCCATTCGATAGAGGCTTCACTCGTTTAATAGTTGCATCAAAGCCATTTACACACACTGCATATGCCTTCATAGGCTTAATTTCTTCTTTACAAGGGTTAATAAGTGCGTAACAACCATTAGGAAGAACACGGTTCATGGACTCACCGACAACTTTTAAAAGAAAAGCTTGCGGATATCTCTCATGAATGTCTGCTGGGATGTCATAAATCTCATCAACACTAATCATTTCAATAGGGGTGCCTGCGGCTATTGAGCCTAAGAGCGGAACAGGTGCCATTTCCGCTCTACCTGCATACTGAAAGTCATTGCTTCTAAAGTTATCCATTCCAAGAATCTCATCCAGAGAGACGCTATAGAGTTCAGCAAGCTGAATAAGAGAACCTATATCTGGGTCGTTCTGTCCTTGCTCCCAGCGTCTGATTGTTCCTAGAGGAATACCAGTCTTTTCTGAAGCTTCTTTTTGTGTCAGACCAGATTTGCGCCGTGCATTACCCAAGAAGGTTGCTGTGTAGCTTTCTTCACGTGCCATAAGTACCCCCCCTTTCTAGCTGCGCGATTCATATTATAACCATAATTCGGATACTTTTTTACAATAATAGTTGAAAATACTCATTTTCTGGTTATTATTATTCTAGTAACCAATTAACGAGTAGTAAGGAGGTGAACATGAACAACCTTGCATCAGAGCGAGTACGCATGGGAATGTCGCAGACTCAACTTTCTGAAGTTCTTGGAATTAACCCACGTACGCTGGGTAATTGGGAGCGAGGAAACAGTGATATCCCATCCTCAAAGGCTCGTCAATTAGCAGTGATTTTTGGCTGCACGGTTGATTATCTCTTTGGACTTACCCAAGAACGCACTAACCAGTGATTAAGTACTTCCTTGAATCATGTACCTTGTAAATAAGATAGACTCAAAACGTCCCAGGGAAACTTACAAAAGCTTGCTTGTTCTTTGAGTTTACGAGTACCTGGAGAAATAAAGCTTAGCCGTGAAGAGTTGCGGCAAAAACGTTGCATGGTCATCGCGTTAACCATGTAGAGTCTTGTGACTCGCTACGTCAAGGGACCTCAGACGTATAGAGCGGGCATAGACGCTTTGATTCTATGTAATTACCTGCAAAAGTCTTGCTCTTTCGTTATTGAAACAAAGAGCTCTATTCTTTATGGGGATCTGAGAAAAATGCCAATACCTCAAAATACTGGCTCAGCGTGGTCATACCACTGGGAGCAAAAAGTCGAGCATAAGCTCGAACCAGAAAAGGCTAAACCGCCCCACACAACAATATCGCGTATCAGGAAAGCGTCACTCATAAAAAGTTGTTTCAACGATGCTTATTACGTCAAAGAAGACGGTGGGAACCTTTGGTTTCTTGGTAGTTTTGAACGAGATGCTGAAGCACGTAAAGCTTTTATCTCTTGGGCAAAATGCCATTAAAAGAAGTGCCCTCCTCACGCGGCAACGTGGGAGAGCGTGTCCAAAAACAGTAGAAAGGCTGATTACATGGACAGTACAAGTATACAGGTTTTTAGTTCTCAACAGTTTGGAGAGCTAAGAGCCCTTAAAGGATCCGATGGAGAGCCTTGGTTCGTTGCTAAAGATGTTTGCGAGATTCTTGGAATTGGGAACAGTAGGCAAGCTCTGAGCCGTCTTGATGACGATGAAAAGGGCGTCATTTTAAATGACACCCCCGGAGGAAGACAAAACGTTTCCATTGTCAATGAGGCTGGATTCTACAGTCTCGTTTTATCTTCTCGTAAGCCAGAAGCTCGAGAGTTTAAGCGTTGGGTTACACATGAGGTCCTTCCATCAATTAGGCGTTCTGGCGGATACATTGCCACAGACGGTTCTGAGAGCAACGAAGACCTTCTCGCTCGTGCTGTGCTCGTTGCTAATGAAGCAATCCAGCGCAAGGACGCACAGCTGAAAGAACAACAACGTCAGCTCTATGAGAAGGATACAACTATCATCGAGCAAGGGGTCAAGATTGACGAGCTTGCTCCGAAAGCTAGCATGTATGACACGGTTATCAACGTCAAAGGAACGATGACAATCACAGATGCTGCTCGCTATCTTTCGCAGTACGACCCTCAAATAACTCGCAAACGTCTCTTTGGCCTTCTTCGAGCTGACGGGATGATTTGCCAGCACGGCTGCGCTCCAACAAAAAAGGGAATCGAGACGGGAAGATTCGTACAGATCATGAGCACCCGTCGAGACGGCAAGTCTAATGAGCCTTATGCCAGGATGACGCAGAAAGGCTTTGACTGGTGTGTTACCGCTTACTGTACAGCTCCGCTTATTGATTAGCTCTTATGGAGAGCTTGCGAAACACTGAGCTAATAACAGTTGAACAGGCTTCTCAACTTTTAGGCATCCCGGTCTCCACGATGCGCAAAATGTGCGCAAGAGGGGAGGTGTATGCCAAGAAAGCCGGTAAACGATGGCTCATAAATAGACGGATTCTCTTAAGCCTCTACGGCTTACATTCTAAGGAATAACCCATGAAAAAAAGAATAATTCTTGTGGCTTTGCTGCCTTTGTTGGTCTACTTCACAGCAGACTGCCTGGGCATTTTTGAGCCGCATAACGTGGCATATCTAATGGCTTTTAGATATGCCATAGCTGCATATGGCCTTGTTGGAGCTTTAGCCGCATGGCTCAAAGACAAAGAGAAAGAGGTTTGCAATGCTGACTAGACAGGAACGTCAAGAGATTGCAGAGAGAGCCAGAGCTTACAAGAAAGGAGCAGAAGAGCTTAATTGGGACCAATTTTCATACGTTCTTCTAGGCATTCAAAGCTGGAGGAGTGACGATGAGCTCTTAGACCGCATTGTTGAGCTTTGTGATGTATCTAATGTGTCCGAGCTGGCATTTAGGCCATCAACGGACGAACTGTACTTGCAGGCTTTGAAAGCTAAACATGAGCGTATTGCTGCATACGTCGAAGCCGATTCATACGTAAACATAAAGCACATTATCAGCTGCGTTGAAGACTTTGATGCAGCAATTGCTCACTACAAGCGACTAATTGAAAAGGAGCAACAATGCTAACTAAACAAGAACGTGCAGCAATCGTTGAGAGGTTGATATCTTATGACGGTGGCATTCTTACTTGGACGAGTCTATATGAATGTTTACTTGACGCACCTATAACAGGTGACATCTCACTAGAAGAAGATAGTAAATACGTTTTAGACCGTCTAATCGACATCTGCGACACGTCTAACATGATTGAGTTACCGCTGGATAAAAATGGTGAAGTTATCCGTGTTGGGGATACGGTATACGACAAGGACGGCGGGGAAGGCAAAGTAGGCGGGTATTACTATAACAATGGCGCTTATAAAATTATTATTCCCTATGGTCAAAACGGCTGTTATATAAATGTCAATCCGAACGAAATCATGCACAAGAAGCCAGTAACAATCGCGTCGCTTGTTGAACGGTTTGAACTCGTTTTAGCTAAAGGTCAGATGTCGGCTTGGGCAGTGGCTGAAATTTCCGACATCGTCAATCAGCTCGAGAAGTTTGGTGATAGCGATGACTAGCCGTGCAGAGGTTGCAGCAAGGTTACGTGCGAGCGGGAATTGGCTGGACGGGAAAGATACATCGTCTATGCGGGAAGCCATGTATTTAATCAACCTAAACGTAAAAGCCCCACAAGGCAGAGGGTTCTCATTACTATTTAACCATCTAGCCGATCTAATCGACCCAACATGCAGAATATACTGGACTGATACATCTACCGATAACCCCTACACAGGGTATGAACCAGACGGCTATTACTCATGTTCCTGCTGCGGCGAGCTAGACGATTATTTCCAAGAAATGTGGGATGACTACCAAGCTAGTGGCTATGAAGGCGAGCCTCCTTTTAGGTATTGCCCCAACTGTGGCGCAAGGGTGGTGAGCGAGGATGCCTAGCTTAAGCGATCGCAAAGAGATAGCGAAGAAGCTGCGCAGTAAGTTCGCATGTGGTCTAGGCATAACGCCCGGTTCGATAGCGTATGTCCTTGGGTATACAGCGCCAAAAGGAGCCACATATGACGATGCCGTTCGTGAACTATTTGGGCTTCTTGCCGATCTCATAGATCCTACATGTAAGCCAGTTGAAGCTGACAACAACATTGTCTGTTCCGGGTGTGGAGCTGACCTATATGACGATGACTTGTATTGCAGCCGCTGTGGCGCAAGGGTGGTGCGAGATGAATAACACTTGGAACTACCGCATACCCGTTGTTGCCGAGCGCAAGCCAACAGCTGATGAACTGTACTTGCGAGCATTAAAGACAAAGCATGAGTGCATTATCGGATATAGGCACGCCGGTTGTTCGTGGACTTATACCCCCTTCCAAGAGTGCATGAAAGAGTTTGACGAAACAGTCGAGCATTACAAGAAGCTGGCGTGGAAGGAAGAGCGATGACTAGCCTACCGCCCGCCCTAGACGTGGCTTGTGGGCCACGTAGCTTTTACTTCGACAAACAAGACGAGCGTGTGATTAAATGCGACGCACATCCGAGACATCCTGTACTTCTCAATGGCAGGACACTTGACGTTAGCCCTGATATGGTTGCTGACTTCCGGGAGCTACCTTTCCCGGACGAAAGTTTTAACCTGGTAATTTTTGACCCACCACATCTTATAGGCAAGCGCGGCTGGAGAAGCGATTACTACGGCAGCCTTGATAGCCATACATGGCGCGAGGACTTGGCCAAAGGCTTTCGCGAGTGCCTGCGGGTGCTCAAGCCTTACGGCGTCCTTGTCTTTAAGTGGTGCGAGTGTGATATCCCGCTTAAAGATGTGCTAGCACTTTGTCCGACAAAACCAATCATTGGCAATCGACGCCCCAAAGCGTCTAAGACGCACTGGATACTTTTTATGAGGGAGCCACCAGCAGAGAGCTATATAGAGGCGGTGAGATGATGACTTTACCACCAGCATTAGACGTAGCCTGTGGGCCACGGAGCTTTTATTTTGACAAGCAAGACGAGCGCGTACTCAAGTGCGATGCACACCCGAGACGCTGCACACTATGCGATGGACGTACTCTTGAAGTCGCTCCCGACATAGTTGCTGACTTCCGGGAGCTACCTTTCCCGGATAAATCTTTCCACCTGGTAATTTTCGACCCACCGCATCTTGAGGTTGGCGCTGGCTGGCAAGTTGATAAGTACGGCAAGCTTGACGCGCGTTGTTGGCGCGAGGACTTGAATAAAGGCTTTAGTGAGTGCCTACGAGTTCTCAAGCCTTACGGTGTCCTTGTCTTTAAGTGGTACGAGTATCACATCCCACTCAAAGACGTATTGGCACTTTGTCCGGCAAAACCGATTATCGGTAATCGACGTCCTAAAGCGTCTAAGACGCATTGGGTGTTGTTTATGCGAGAGTCGGAGACTCAAGAGCAAGTCGACTTACCAGCAGAGGACTATATCGACAATCAAACACTCGCACTGGCAACGTAAGGATCAACGATAAATAACCAAGAAAAGGAGACAAAATATGATTCCGCGTTTAACCATTCTTCAAAAAATTCTTGCGTGGTTTCTTTGGCACATCGAGGCTAAACATGGCTGGGGAGGTGGTTTTGATGCTGATGACCCAGAAGGCGCAGAATGGTTCTTTGAAATTCATTCATCAGAGGTAAACATGATGTATACCTACTCACTTTTACGTGATTATTGGTATATTCAACGCGCGCGAGCTACAAAGAGAGGGAAGCGAGAGTGAGCAAATAGAAACAAAAAGGCACAGCGTTTGAACGCTAAGTCGCAGGATTGCAGGAAGTCATGATCTACTGCAATAAATACCTATTTTTGGAGATGAACAAATGACAATTAACCTTGGTATTCCACAGATTATTTGGCTTGTTCTCGTAGCTCTCGGACTAGTAACCGAGATTGTCTACCATGACCAACCGCGCGAGCCACACAATGCTTACGTCTTCGTAATCAAAACGGTTATTTCTTTTCTGCTGCTCTATTGGGGCGGCTTCTTCGGATAGGAGGTTAAATGGAGCTACTGACTTTTATCGTTGCTTATTTGCTAATTCTTTTAGCATTCGTTTTTCTTGTTCCTATCGTCGGTTTAGTGAGTTACACAATCGCAATTAACGTGGCTGATTTAATTGACGATTTATTCTTTGAACTAACCTACGATTTATTTTAATTTCCCATTTTTCAAAACCGAATAGAAAGGTGTCTCATGGATACAGAGACCGTTAACCGTGTTATCACGGAAATAACTAACCGTTTAGGCGTCGGATATTCCACATTTTCTGACGCAGTAGGGCAGTACGCGCAAGCGAGGGCGACAGAAAGTCTTATATATTCAGTTGCACTTTTTGGTACGGTCATCTTAATCGTTGTCTTCATTTTCTTTGCGGTAAAAATAACTAATTCGCTAGATAGTGTGAGGTCGTCAGATTTGGATAGCGTGGTTTCTATTTGTCTTTTTCTTTTAATTATTTCGCTTCTCATTGTTGCTTTTGGCATTTGCAACCTTACTGATTATATCAACTGGTCAAATGCACCGCAGGGCATGTTCCTACGAGAGATTATGTCGGCGGTGAAGTAATGATTACCGAAGCAGAAGATAGAGAGCGTCTTGAGAAGATGACGATGAAAGAGCTTAAGGCAGTTGCTAAGGGAGAAGGCATTTGCCTTGGATACGACGGCTCAAGAAAGGCTAATGCGATTGGCCTGATCCTTGAGTGGCGACGCTTCAAAGGCGTGTACATGGAGCGTTACTAATGAATCGCTCAATAAAAGTTCGATTGAATTCGAACGGTATTTGGTGCTGTCGACTTTACTTGGGAAGAAACCTCGATGGCAAAATTATTCAGCCTTATGCAAGTTTCCCCGCAGCTAAAACGCAGAAAGAAGCGGAAGATTTAGCCACGCTTTGGGCTTCTCACATTACATCTGACGGTAAAGTCAAAAGCACGCAGCTTACCGATTTGCTTCTTGAATACGTATCGATTAAGCGTAGGAATGGTGCGAGCCCTAACACTACGAGGCAGCATGAAGGCTTCATTAGAAACCATATCAATGGAAGGCTTGGCAAAGAGGATGTAAGAAGTATTACATCCTCTTTATTTACCTCGTTTGAGCAGGATCTATTGAAGAAGGGTTTGTCTCGAAACAGTGTAATTAACCTACATCAGTTCTTGAGAGGTGCATACAATTACTTTGTTTCCGCTGGTATATGTGACTATAACCCGCTTATTAACGTGGCCAAGCCGTCTAGGGAAGTACATGAAGCTGTTTCCATTGAAGAATGGGGTTTCGCTGGAATAAGTACTCTTATTAATTCCAGAATTACTACAGCCATTCAAGAGAATGAGTTTAATTCCCGTGTTGTTTGTGCATTTGCTGCTTGGCTGTCTTTAGTAACTGGTATGCGCTGCGGTGAAGTCTGTGCTATTAGATACAGCGATGTAAATATGCTTTATAAGCATATCCACGTGTCTGGTACCGTCATTGAAGAGTCTTACAGAAAGCCATACAGGCGAGAGTCAACTAAAGGCAAGAGATCAAGAAACATAGCCATTACTGATTCTGACATCAGCTTTATTAGTGACTACATGAAGCTTCAGCAAGCTCATATTCCTTTTGTTGAGTCTTCTACACCTCTAATTAGTCTTGACGGTTCGTATATGCGCCCTACGAGTGTCTCGAGGTCATTTACACGCATGAGACGCACTCTCCAGCTGCCACAAGGTATCACGTTCCACTCACTCAGACATACTCATGCGTCTTGGTGTCTGGCAAGTGGCGTTGACTTGAAGACCCTTTCAGAGCGTCTTGGCCATGCAGACCCAGCAACAACATTAAGAATATATTCCCATTTGCTTCCTGGACGTGACAGAGGAGCGGCAGAGGCGTTTGGGGACGCGCTTAGGACCATTGAACAAAGAACGTTCTAGTCGCTCCATGCTTTAAAGGCTTGTTGCAATTTGTTGCAATTAGCAATTTTTAATCAAGTTGAATTCTACAAAAAACGTTCATTCAGCTTGGAAATTCTTTTTGCCCCCTAGAGAGTGCTAGATAAGAAGTAATTATCAGACAGTTAAAAGAAAGGCTAGATATTAGCATGGTAATCACTCAAGTTACAAAGGATTTACGTAGTTTGCTCGATGCTCAAAATATTCCTTGGGATGACCTCTCAACAGATTCTATTGAACGGACCTGTATCCGTTTAGAAGATGGAACGTCCTTTTGTTGTATGTGTGGTCATTGCATTCTGACTGGTTGCGTTGAATATGGTTTAACACTAGGCTCCCCCTCAAAACTAGATGTTTCAATTATTAACTCAATAGATGATTACGCGTTTATTACACCTAAAACGCCTGAGGAAGTGTTGGAGGTGCTGGACAGACATGGAACGAAGTAAGCACTGTCAAGAACTCTGTGATGCTCTTGAGCTTTATGGGAAGACGTGGACTGACCGTAGTAACGCTTGTGTTGAACACATTTATTTCAAGTCTCGTGGTAACTGGGTCTCGGTCTTATATGGTGACGATATTAGAGGCTATCCACATAAGTTTCTTGTTTGGGAAATGTCTAATTACTCGTATTCGCCTCGTGTAATGGACGTTGAAAAAATCATCGATAAATACTTTTAGGAGTTAGACATGTCAATTAATCGCGTTAATATTTCCGGAAACCTTACAAGAGATCCGGAGCTCCGCTCTACAGCGGCAGGAACAAATATCCTTTCTTTTGGCGTAGCTGTCAACGACCGCCGCAGGAATCAACGGACAGGCGAGTGGGAGGATGTTCCCAACTTCATTGACTGCATTGTCTTTGGTCAGCGTGCTGAAGCTCTTTCATGCTTTATTTCCAAAGGTGCAAAGGTTTCTATTGATGGAAAACTGCACTACAGCTCATGGGAAACTAAAGACGGTCAGAGGCGTAGCAAACTAGAGGTTGTTGTAGGGAATATTGAGTTTCTATCCAGGATTCAAATAACGACCGCTATAGATCAGGGCCAGCCTTCATTCACGGCACCACAGGCACCAGAAGAAGATCTTTCCGATTCAGATATTCCGTTCTAAAGAATAATTAAATTATTTATTAGTTAGGTAGAGCCTTCGCAAAGGGGTCTTAGAGTGTTCTAGGACCCCTAAATTAAGAAAACTAGGCTAAAAATTATGTAGATTTTGTTGGTAGCGCTCATTAAATTCCGTTACGCTCGATACGCTCATTATGAGATTTTCAATGTGCTATACTTGCTTCGCTTTTCTATCGAAAAACGTAACGGTATAGCAGAAAGCCGCTTGCGAATTGCACGCAAAGCAATTTCGCAAAGCAGTGAAGAAAGGCTTGCAAGCGTACCGGTTGCGCACCCTCCTATAAAAAATTAGAGATTATTCCGCTCAACAATATAATAATGTTTATAAGTTGTAGAAAACTTGTATACATAATGTTGAAAACTCTCTATCAAGCCAGCTAAATCTTATAATTTAAATAACTACTCTAACTAAACGTATCTACGTTTGGAGAATTATGGATTACAGTGGTTTAACTGCATCAGAGTTTTTTCACGGTGTTGCAGAAGCGTCGAGAGAGAATACAAGAGCATTACAGCAAATTATGAGCCTTCAAGAGACTGAGGGAGCAAAAGCTCAGTCGTATTCAATCGGAGGCAGCAAAGGATCAAACCAAGACACAATGGCAAGAGTCGATAAGCGGATTGATATGGAAGCTCTTTTAGAGAAAAGAATGAATGACAATTATGACTATATCAATGATGCTTACACGCTGCTTTATGGTGTGAGTCAGCTTGGCGATGGAGGTCTCTGTGAAGCTAAAGGGACCATCTATGCCGATACACTCAACTGGAGATACTTGCAGTGTCTTCCATGGCAGGAAGTATCATCGAAGCTATTAGCTTCAATTAAGACGCTTCAGAGAATAGAACAAGAAGCTTTTAGAGCAATCGATGAGCTACATCTCATATCTAATATGTTTGGTGAAAATGTGGAGAATAATTGCAGATAAAAATAGACGCATGGTGTCGTTTGCTGTCGTTCAATTACCTAATACTATGTATGGTAGAGCTTCGCGCAAAACAAAGCGTTCTGGGAATAAACCAGAGCGCTTTTTTATTTAGCAAGGTGATCTGGTGGCAAAGAATGTTCGACAGGGCAATGGCAATGCTAGACGGAAGTTGCGAGCCTGGCTCATGGCTCAAGGATTACCGTGTGCTATTTGCGGCAAGCCAATTAACTATGCGCTACCTGCTGGACATCCGGATGCGTTTGAAGTTGATGAGGTTGTACCTGTATCAAGGTACTGGCTCAGACTCTACAACGCTCAACGCCATTGCTGGGCAGGTCCTTTTGAGTCTGGGCAAGCAGCAGCGCTCAGCCAGGACAACGTGCAAGCTGCTCACCGACATTGCAACAGAGAAAAGAGTAACAAGATTCCGTGCGATGTGAGCCAAGGCAAGATATTCAGAAGCAGACAGTGGTGAAAACGGGGCGGGGTAACCCTCACCCCCTATGAGCAGCGGCTATCTCGGCGGCACAGAGCCATTTTTTCAGACGGGGCAATAGAGCTGGCTGCGAATGAGAATGCACACGTGAACGAAAGGAGCGTGCATGGCGAATAGTAAGCATGGAGCAACACTATCTCAGACTGAGATTAATTACATCTTAAAAGCTAAGGACCAAGGCGTTCCAAACAAGGTTATTGCAGATACCATAGGGCGTTCCGTGCGTGTAGTTCAGAAGTACTACAGCCTGTATCGACAGAAGAACAACGCCGCAAAGACGGCAATGGAGAAGCTTCCAGATAAAGAGACGCTGACTCATACGCTGCCATTCAGAGAGCGCAAACAACAGAACACAATCGAGCGATTAAAGGAACTTCGTAATTTGCTCAGAGAGCAAATGTTGATTGCTGATCCACGCAACATTTCCGCAATTTCAAAAGAGTATCGAGCAGCGGTCATACAGATTGCTGAACTGGAGGGAGCTGACGCGCCAGATGTCGTTGAGACAAAGCACGACGACGCAGTCGCACAAGCCCTCAAGTTCGTCGTTGGAGCCTAGGTTTTGTATCTACAAGCCTTACACCAAATCGCTTGCACCGCTTGTCATTGCGCTTGCTAAAAAGGGTGGTTTTAAGTTTGCTTTGTGGCAAGCAATGGTTCTTGAGATACTGGCAGCAGTTGACGCTAGTCTTCAGTTCATTCAACGCATCTTCGGTTTGTCGGTGCCAAGGCAGAATGGTAAGACGACCATTGTTGAGTGGTACGTCATTACGCTTGCCATGATGTTTGGCTACCGCATTCTGTGGACTGCTCACAATTACAATACGACGGTTAAGACGCTCGAGGACTTCCGCAACATCTTAGGCACTAAACCAAACGATGAAGTGCGAGGTATCAAGTACTTTAATGACGCACTCTTAAGAGTCTCGTCAAAGACTGCGCAAGAGAGCTTCACTTTTAAGCCACAAGCAGAGGGTAAAGGAGAAGGCTTCATTGCCTTCAGCTGTCGAACCAAGACGGCAAACCTTGGTAACACCTTCGATATTATCGTGGTCGATGAGGCACAAGAGTTATTGCCGGAGCACCTCCAGGCGTTGCTGCCAACCACTTCCAGCGGCCCTAACAAGAACCCACAATTTATCTATATGGGTACTCCAAGGCGCGCTGGCTCTCCAGCTGACAAGTTTGACAAAATGCGCTCAGATGCCATCAATAACCATGGCGAGATTGAGACGTCCTGGATTGAATACGGACTTGAAGAAGTCGGCGATGTAACAGATGAGGAGCGCTGGTACCAGGCAGCACCCTCGCTTGTCGAAGGCATTACGAACATTACAGCTCTGCGAGCTCTTAGAACTCAAATGGATAGTTTGCAGTTTGCACAGGAGTGTTTGGGCGTATGGCTTACTCCACAAGAGCTTGCAGGAGGTGCAGGAGCACCGCTTATTGACAAGGAGACGTGGAAGAGATGCGCAACATCTACGCCACCTCAAGGAACACCCTCTGCCTATGCAGTGAAGTTCTCAGTTGATGGAGTCTACTTCGCTGTATGCGTTGCAATTAAAAACGGTGATAGCACACATGTTGAGCTCGTAGACAAGAGGGCCACAATCGGCGGCAAGCAAGCACTTGTAGAGTTTGTCACAAAGAGAGCGCAAACAGTGCCGGTTATCATCGACGGCAAAGCAGGAGCTGAATCGCTCTATAGACGTGTCATTGATTCTGTTCCAGAAGACAACGTGACAATTCCAGCTGCCGCTGACTTAATCACAGCCAACGTTGACTTTGTCGACGCCGTCAATGAAGGCTCAATTACATGGTTTATGCCTGATTCTCTGGATGACTCAGAAGAAGACGAGTTGACAAAGGCAGTCACTGAGTCATACAAGCGACCCATCGGTCGTACAGGCGGCTGGGGCTTTGATGGCGAGAGAGCAGCGGTTGTTGAAGCTGCCACATTAGCTGCTTGGGCAGCAAAGCAATATGAAGAAAATGAAGATGAAGGCGAGGTGTTCTTCTAGTGGATAGAGGACTCGATGCTTCCATGGCTGCTGCCATTGGTTTGTCTGATGAGAACAGAGAGGTTGTCTCTCAGCTTGTTGCGGTATGGCGCAAGCATTACACCAGGAATGTTCTCAGAGATCGCTACTACAACGGTAATGTCAAGGTGAAGGACCTTGGAGTGTCTGTTCTGCCAAAACTAGCTTCCAAGATTGACGCGAAGATTGACTGGGCTGCAAAGTGTGTCAACTGGTGGGCAGATCGTGTACAGTTCCAGAACTTCAACGCAACTGACACAGCTGTTAAAGAGGAACTTCGCGCCATTTCTCGTGAGAATGACTTGGAGAACCTAGTTCGTAAAGTAGTCATGAGTTCACTTAGACACTCAGTTTCGTTCATTAGTGTTACCCAGGGCAACCCAGAGTTCAATGAGCCGGATGTTGTTATCTCCGGCTATCCCGCAACAGCTGCATCTGCTATCTGGTCAGACGCTAAGAAGCGCATTGAAGCTGCTCTTGTAGTTGTTGATGCTGAGTGGAACAGAACACAGTCGATTAAGACTCCAACGCTCGTATATGTCTTCACAGACGATATGTTTATCACGCTTAGCTTGCTTAATGGCAGATGGCTTGCAACAGAAGAATCACACTCGATGGGTAGGGTTCCCGTTGAGCCTGTGGCATATCATTCAACGCTCGAGCGCCCGTTCGGCACTTCCCGCATTAGCCGCACGGTTATGAGCCTTGTCGATGATGCACAGCGTGAGATTCTTAATATGAGCGCAACCGCCGCATTTGCTTCTGCACCACAGAAGTATCTGCTTGGCGCTGATGCAACCGTTGCTCAGAAGATTGCTGACTCGCCATTTGGCGCGTTTATTGGCTCAACATTCATTGCAACTCCGAACAAGAACAAGCAAATCCCAAATTATGGACAGCTTCCACAGCTCACCATGCAGCCACATAGTGACTACATGAAGCTCTTGGCTTCCATGTTCTCAGATGCAACGAACGTCCCTCTTTCTTCGCTGAGCTTCACATCCGCTAACCCAACTTCAGCAGATGCCATCATCGCTAACCAGGAAGACGCAATTATCGACATCACTAGCTACATTGCTTCTTGCAAGAGATCTCTTGTAAACGTCTCTGCTATGGCCCTTGCAGTAAAGCATGACTTGGACTTCTATAGCGCCATGCGAGACAACGAGACAACAGCAGTATTCGCTAACCCGGAGACACCTTCTCCAGTCTCAATGTCTGATGCCATTACTAAACAGGTCTCTACTTTCCCATGGCTTGCAAGCTCTGATGTTCCTCTGCGAGCTCTTGGCTATAAGGATGATGTTCTTACAGAACTTCAAGCTGACAGACGTCGCTTTGCGGCTCAGGAGCTTGTTAGAACTGCTGCACAAAGTGAGTAGTTATGGACATTTCAAAAAAGGACATGGAGGAGTATCACAGACGCTTGTCTCAAGTCCAAGAAAAGTCCAAGGCAACTTTTAAGCGTCTTGTGGAAGCTGGTTTAAAAGCTAACCCAACTATGGGCGATGAAGAATTTCTCAAGCTTGTTGAGAAATCGATGGTTAGCACAACACTCTCTTTTGGTGATGCCGCAAGCTCTGTTGCACTTGATTTTTTTGCAGACACAACTGGTTTCGATGCTAAAAACTCTGATATGGCTAGACTGCCTTTTTTTGTTAATACAAAAATAAAAGAGCATATTGAAGACTATGCCAAAAATAACGATATTAAGGGTTCAGATTTCTTAAATGCATGTAGCAATTTAGTTGAGAGTGAGGTTTTACAGCAGGCTAATCGGACGACAGGAAAAGTCGGGGCAAAAAACGGGTTAAAGTTTGCAAGAGTTCCTCAAGGAAATGAATGTTCGTTCTGCGCAATGCTTGCATCACTTGGCTTTTATTATACAGAGGCAGGCGCATATTCCCATTATCACGACCATTGTAAATGCAAGATAGTTGCAGGTAAGCAAGACACTAAAGTCGGCGGCTATAACCCAAAGAAGTATCTTAAAGAGTGGCAAGAGGTTGAGCATTCTCAATTTATTGCTGAGATGAAATCGAATAAGTATTCAAACGATGAAATAAAAAAGTTTGATGAGATATTCGAGAAATTAAAAGATGTTATCGCAGGAGAGAAATTCTTTAACAATCTCGGTATAGATGTTAGAGATTTTCGCTCTGTTGGGATGGTGTACCAAACACTTAAAGAGAAAGGATTAATTCTAAGCAGAGATAGAACTATTGATCTAGTCAAGAAGCAACAAACACAAAGAGACTTAATTGCTTATATACGCTTTGTTGAAAATGGTCATTTTGCTGAGAATAAACCAGAGCCTAATAAGAATCAGAAACGTGGCAAAAAGGATATTGATGCTGCAATAGACGGTATTCCTGGCGAAATTAAAAGCGTTATATCTTCAAAAAGAAATTCAATAGAGAGATCTTGTGTGAGCGTTGTTTCTAAGTTTGAAAATATTGGAATTGAGCCATCGTACCTTATCTTAAATACAACATATGTTAGCTCATCTTTAAGTGATGAGTATTGGCAACTAGTCGAAACTGAAAAGAAGATGAGAGGAGTCGAGAAAATCACTGTAATTTTGAAAGACGGAAGTACTTTTGAAATATAAAAAATGGCGTGCCCTCTCTCTCTGCAGAGCGAGGATGCACGCCGGTGTTGTATTTAATATACCACATTTCCCGCTAGTTTAACGGAAAAACAAAAGATTCTGGTTCTTTAGATCTACGTTCGATTCGTAGGCGGGAAGCCATTAAATCCATTGTGTAATCAACCAGCCGCACGGCTGGTTTTTTATTAGGTCCGCACGGACAGAAAGAAAGGGGCACAAGATGCCAGACAACACTACTGAGCAAGAGCAAGCACAAGAGACAACAGAGGAAGCTACGGAAGCTGCACAGCCTGCTGAGACTGACACTGTTGACTATTGGAAAGCCCAAGCACGCAAATGGGAGAAGCGTTCCAAGGAAAACTCCAAAGCCACAGAGGAGCTTGCAGAAGCACAGAAACGCGCACAGGAAGCGGAAGACACAATAAAGGGCTATAAGACCCGTGAGGAACAAGCCTCGATGAAGAAAAAGATTGCGTCTGAGTTTAATGTGCCGGAGGAGCTTGTTGTTGGTTCCACAGAAGAGGATATGCGCCAGTTTGCAGAGGTACTCGTCAAGCACTTAAAGCCTAAAGCAGGAGTAAAAGCTCCACATCCTGGCAAGTTCACCACAGAAGCAGGAGAGAACTCCGCAAAGGTTGAACTTGCACGTCAATTATTTGGTAATTAAGAAAGGATTTAACAATGCCAGCAACAAACACTACTAACATTAAGCTTCCTGTTGAGATTGCAAAGGATCTTGTATCCAAGGCTACAGACACTTCCGTCATTCAGACCTTGTCTGCATCTTCTCCAGCAATTTTTGCAGATCAAGCTTCTATTCTGTTTACCCAAGACCCAGAAGCTGAGATTGTCGGCGAGTCCGCACAGCATTCTTCTCAGACTGCCGGTCTGAAGCCAATTGACCACACTATTACGAAGCTCTCTGTCACTGTCCGATTCTCCAATGAGGTAAAGTGGGCAGACGAGGACAGCAGGCTCCAGATCGTTGACACAATCGTTGACAAGTCTGCTGCTGCCCTTGGTCGTGGTCTTGACTATATCGTCTTCCACGCTCTTAACCCTGCAACTGGTATGGCTGCTTCTGGTCTTACTGCTCTGACCGCTGGTGCTACCGCTGTCACTGCAACCACTGACCCAGCCGCTGACCTGGATGCACTTGCTGACGCAGTTGACCCAGACTACTCTATCTCTGGTATCGGTCTTTCAAAGGCATATGCTTCCAGCCTACGTAAGATCCGCGTTAAAAACACCGGTCTGCGTATGTTCCCTGAGATTCCAATCAATCTCAAGACTGGTGTAGTCGATGGTCTTGCAGCTGTAACCTCTAACACCGTCTCCTGTGCTCGCGCTAAGACCCCAACCAAGGTTCTTGCTGTTATGGGCGACTTTAACCTCATCAAGTGGGGTATTGTTCGCGACATCGACCTTGAGACCATCGAGACTGGTGACCCAGACGGACTGGGCGACCTCAAGCGTCTTGGCCAGATTGCTTACCGCGCAGAGGTTGTTTACTCTTACGCTGTTATTGATCCTAAGGGCTTTGCAGTTCTTAAGAGCGCTTAATCATGGCGGGGCAGAATAAGCCCTTCGCAACTCTAAGCGATTTAAAAGCAATGTTTCCAACTCTTGAAACAACAGATGAAGGGAGAGCAGAAAACCTGCTCTCCCTTATCTCTGCTGCTGTTGGTTCTCTCTGCGATGTTGAGTCGAAGGACCCAGCTGTTCTGAAGCTTGTTGTTTGTCAGGTGGCAATCCGAGTACTCCAGGCTGGTTCAGAAACACCAATCGGCGTGCAGTCGCAGTCCTGGACTGCTTCACCTTTTGGCGGCTCTGTATCCTACTCAAATCCAACAGGAGACATCTACTTCACAGCCTTTGAGAAGTCACTTCTTGGAGTCGATGAGGGATATGCGATATTCGCAAACCCTCTCCCAAAGGAGGACTAATGAAGCCAATAATGACGCTCTTTGTTAAGGAGCGCACATCATCTGGAGTTGACCGCTTTGGAAATGAGTCATTTACATATTCAGAGCCAATAAGTGTTCCTGGATGTCTCTTCGCGCCATTTCAGCCAAAGGACTTGGAAATAAGCAGACCTGAAGGCGTTGAAGTTACAGCAACTGCTTACTTTCCCAGAGGTTGGGCAGAGCGTCTCAGACGCGCGCAAGTCAGTCCAGACGGCAAGCGTTGGTTCAACGTCATTGGCGCTCCGGTTGACTTCCCAGAGCAGATGATTCCGAAGGGTTGGAGATGGAGCTGCTTAGTACCGCTTGGAGTTGTTGATGGCTAGGCAGTTCACGGCTTCCAATGCGGGCGGCACAGTCAAGATGATCTATAAGGCCAACAAGCTGACATCAATCTTGACTGGTGCTAAGACGCAGGAAGCCTTACGTAAAAGTGCAGAGAAGATACGAGCTCGTGCCGCTTCAATGTATGGCGCTAAAGACTATGGCGTAAAAGTCACAGTTGGCAAGAACCGCGCTCACGCTGTTGTCCACACAGCAAGCGTACACGCAATTAACTCTAATGTTCTGCATAACACGCTGCAGAAGGCAGCAAGGGGGTAATCATGATATTTAGCTCAATGGAGCACGTCATTAAGTGGGCACATACTACAATCGGCTTGCCATGCTCAACCGAAGTACAAAAGAACACTCCAGATGAGTTTCTTCTCGTTGACCGTACAGGCGGCGAGATGGACTACCCGCATGATTCCCCTGAGTACACCATATCAATTTGGACGAGGAGCAGCGCACGCTCTGAGCAGGTTGCTCATGAGTTGGCTATTGCTCTTAAAGTGACCCCGCCAACCGACAGAAACATTAACGCTGTCTTCACGCCAAACGTATTTAGTTATGGCAAGCAAGAAGGCGACTTCGTTGTGTGGCAGGTCACATTCTCTATGTCCGTTAATATCAAAGATGAAAGGAATTAACTATGGCAGTTGACGCTTCCAAAGTACTTGTTGGCGCACTAGACCAGGCTACTACTGGCGCTGTCCTGGACGCTCCAGTCGGAACTCCAATCCCAACAGACTTGAACGCTGCGCTTAATGCTGCATTTAAGGATTCTGGATATATCTCCAGCGACGGCATTTCTATGTCTACCGACTACTCCACTAAGGACATCACAGAAGCAAACGGTGCTTCTGTTCGTAAGCTTCTTGAGAAGTTTGATGGCACAATCAAGTACACAGAGCTTGAGATGTCTGAGCGCTCGGCGACTCGCGCGTTTGGTAAAGAGTCTGTTACTGCAACCGCAGCAACTACCACCCATGGCAACCAGCTTAAGATTGCCATTGGTGCAAGGCTTCCAGAGGTCCGCTCTTGGGTATTCAAGATGAAGGATGGAGCCGCAAAGATGATGATTATCGCTCCTCGTGGTCAGGCTATCCCACCATCAGACACCAATTTTCAGTCTTCTGACGCTATCTCGCTTGCAATCGAGATGCAGTGCCAGCCAGACGCACAAGGCAATAGTATCTATATTCTTACCGATGATGGAGTAGTGACTCGATAATGCTTAACTTCTCAACCTCTCAGAATACGCTTGATATTACCGTTGATGGCACAGAGTGTCATATTCCTCTCCAGCTGACTCTCGCAGACATTGAGCGTGTTGGCATTCTTGATAATGCTGAAGCTTCTAGCATGGAAGCAGTGAAGTGGTTCGTGAGCTTCTTGAAGCCTTATGTTGTTGAGGTTGAGAAGCTTAGTATTGACGATCTATCTTCCATCATGTCTGAGTGGAATAAGATGCGTGTTGGAGCTGGTGAGATTGAAGCGGGGGAATAGTTTGGCTCTCTCAGTTAATTCTTAAGCATACTGGAGAGCTTGAATACGACCTTATGACACTCACAGGCTTCACATTGGATGATCTTGGAGAGCGCCTTAGTTATAGGGCGCTCTTTTCTTTTATTCAAAACTTGCCTAAAACCTCTGCACTTTGGAAGGCAACACATCCTCATGACATTGACTATGCACTTTGGGAGTCGCAAGAGATTGTTCCTCAACTTCTCGCAAGGCTCTCAGACCAAATAAGCCAGCTTGCATGGATGTATTCGTCTGCTCATACAACTAAGAAGCAGCCTAAGCCTAAGCCGCTTATACGCCCTGGCGTTGAGAGCGCCAAAGAGGAGGTCTACGGCAAGGACCCAATCCCGATTAGTCAATTTAATGACTGGTGGGACTCACATTAATTAGGAGGTGAATATGGCTAACGCAGAAGTGGGTTCTGCTTACGTTTCTGTCATTCCCTCGACTAAAGGCTTCAATGAAGGCGTAGCAACAGCGGCATTTGACGGCATGAAGACGGCTGCCTTGGGAGTTACTGCGGCAGTTGCTGCTATTGGTGCCACAGTGCTTGCAATTGGCAAGCAATCGCTTGACGCATATGCAAACTTTGAGCAGCTATCTGGCGGCGTAGAAAAAATCTTTGGCGAAGCTTCCAGCCAGGTTATGGCCAACGCACAGGCAGCTTATGCCGTTGCTGGTGTCTCGATGAACCAGTATATGGATCAGCTCAATAGCATGGGTGCAGCGCTTAAGCAGTCTTTTGGTGGTGATGTAGTCGCGGCGGCTCGTGCTGGCAATATGGCAATTACTGACATGGCTGATAATGCGTCAATCTTTGGCTCTAACCTTCAAGACATTCAAAATGCATATCAAGGCTTTGCTAAGCAGAACTACACCATGCTTGACAACTTGAAACTTGGTTATGGCGGTACAAAACAAGAGATGGAGCGTCTGATAAAAGACGCTAACGCCTTTGAGAAGGCACAAGGTCGTGCTGGTGACCTGACTATTGAGAAGTACGGCGATATTGTCCAGGCAATCCACGACATCCAGGAACAACAAGGCATCATGGGCAACTCTGCTGAAGAAGCAGCAGAGACCATTCAAGGTTCTATTCAGATGATGCAAGCATCCTGGGAGAACTGGCTTACGGCACTTGGCGACCCAAATGGCGATATTGAAGGCATGTCCGAGAAGCTTCTGAAGTCTATTGGAACAATTGCAAAGAACTTAATTCCAACAATCGTCAGAATTACTAAGGGACTCTTTAAGGCACTGCCAGATGTTGCAAAGGGTATCGGCGAAGAACTTGGCAATATGCTTGCTGCTGTTGTTGAGAGCTTAGACTTTAAGTCCATTACGTCTGGTATGTTCTCATCGTTTACGAGCGCTGCCAAAGCAACGGACCTTAAGGACCTTGGAGCAAGCGTTGCAGAGAAGTTGACAGGATCTATTGAGTCTTTCTTGTCTGACAATCGAGTTGCAATCAGTGACTTTATCGACACAACAGGCTTTGATGTCTACGGCGTTGCTGATTCTCTTGAGGGGCTTATAAGTTCTATTGAGGACTTCGCAAAGGGCATCGGTGATTCCTTCAATAACATCATTGAGAATACTAATGCTCTTGATGAAGTTAACCGCATCTTCAAGGCTAACATGGAGCAGATATCTTTAACCCTTGAGTTCTTTATGGACTTGCTCACTAATATCTTGAATGCGCTTACCCCATTTATTGAACCGCTTATGGAGCTTGGTGTTAGCGTGCTTCCTTTGGTTCGTGGTGCGATGGAAGGCTTGAACGGTGTTCTGAGCTTCTTGATTGATACCGTTAATGGTGTCTTCTACGCTCTACAGCCATTAATCGACCAGATCTCTAAGGACCTCACAGCTTGCATTCAGTCTGTTACCCCTCTGTTCAAAGGCATGGGCGACGATATGTCACGGGCTGGTAGTGACGCAGCTAACTTTGGCGTTACAGTTCGTGAGATTTGCGGCGCTCTAAGACCCGTTATCGAGGGATTAGCAACAGTTGTCCACAATGGCATGAGTGGTATTGCAGCAGCGCTTTCAATTGGCACAGCGGCGTTCCTTGCATGGAAGAACTTCTGTTACTCGATTGGTGACGGCATCAAAAGCAACTTCAATAACATGGTTAGCTTTATCTCCAGCATTCCTGGAAGAATCAAGGGATTCTTTGCCAACCTTGTTATTCAGTTGCCACATATCAAATTGCCACACTTCAACATCTCCGGCTCTTTCTCGATCACTCCGCCATCGGTGCCACATCTTAGTATTGATTGGTATGCAGAAGGCGGCATTTTGACTAAGCCAACGATGTTTGGAATGAACGGCACACGTCCTATGATTGGCGGTGAAGCAGGTCCTGAAGCAATTCTGCCAATCGATAACATCAAGGGTTACATGGTTGACGCAATGAATGAGTCTAACCATGAAAGCGCTGTTGTGGCTGAGATTAAGAACATGCGTGAGGACCTTAAGAACATGAAGCTCTACATGGATGCAAGACTTGTTGGCGGTGTCGTATCTCCTTACGTTGACGCTAACCTAGGTGCTTACAAGGTGGTGGCTAGCCGATGAACCTCGAGATATACGTAGATGACACACCGCTTTGCGAGACATTCAACGTGATCATGACAGATTACGTTGACACACCACCCGCACCCAAGACCATGCAAGTCACGATTCCTGGAGCAGATGGCGTTCTAGACCTCTCTGAGTGGTTCGCTCATCGTCCGCTCTTTGGCAAGCGCACAATCGAGTTTACTTGCTATCCAAACGCCGCTCTTGACTGGCTAGAGATTGAGCAGTCACTTACTAAGCTGCGCAACTTCCTGCATGGTAGAGCATATGACTTCAAGCTATCCTGGGATGAGGGCTACACATATCACGGTCGCTTCGAGGTTGATACCCAGAAGATGTTCATGCAAGGCGTTGCGCTCAAAGTAAAGGTTGTTTGTGAGCCTTACAAGAGCAAAGGCATTATCGAGTATTTGCTTAATGGTGAGCTTGGCAAGTCTTACGTTGTTGACGGTCCTGCGCATGATGCTCTAGCGGTCATTACTACGCAGGCAAGCGCAATCGTAAACATCAACGGTACGAGCTTCTTCCTAAGCTCTGGCGTATGGTCGAGCGATGCGGCGCGTCTGCATAACGGCAAGAACACAATCACAGTAAATACCACGCCAGATTATGGCACTGCTCTATGGCGTGATTACACGGGTGACAAGTGGAATCGTTTTGACGGGCTCACGCTTAGCTATCTTGCAAGAGCAGGCCAGAACAGGCTTAAGAGCCTTAAATGGCAGGCTTACACAGGCAAGACGTGGGAGAGCGTTCGTGGTACATGGCAAAACAACATGTACGTTGGAGACAACGAGAATCATCCAGGCAATGACGTATCCCTCAAATTCGAGTGGAAGGATATCTAATGAGTACTAAGACAGCAAGGCTGGGACTGACAAAGCCAGATGTGACAGATGATGTTACTCAGACTATTAAGGACTTGGCCAAGAACTTCGACCTGCTGGATGCAATGTTTCCAGTAGGTGCAATCTACCAAAGCACCAAGCCAACTGACCCCTCAACGTTTCTGGGTGGCACATGGCAGGCGTTGAATGGTGTGTTCCTGTTAGCACAGTCACAGAAGTTTCCCGCTGGCTCAACGGGCGGCGAGGATACTCACACGCTGACCATCAACGAGATGCCAAGCCACAGCCATGACACTTCCATGCACTATGGCACGGACAACGGCGGTGGCAGCCAGTGGACTGCACGCTCGGCGGACACCTACACCAATTACCGCTTCCAGGTTGATGCGGTCGGCGGTGGCCAGCCACACAACAACATGCCACCATATCGCGCGGTTTACATGTGGGAGAGGGTGGCATAAATGTACATCTTGAAGTATGCAGGTAGTGTGCTTCATGACCCTCGTACTGACGCTCAAATCTCAGCTGGCGCCCTAAAGGAAGAGTCGGGACAATCCCCGACTCTTTCTCTTAACATTCAGCCAACGCACCCACTCTGGGACAGCTTCACCCGTGACACGGTAATGCTTCCAAGCAGAGAGGTTGAGTTGGTCGAGGTTGAGACTGGTCTCGTACTCTTCCGTGGTCGCGTCAGAGCAGTCTCAATGGAGTTTGACGGTAGTAAGAAGCTGACATGCGAGGGTGCGATGGCGTACCTCAATGACACAACCGTTAGACCTTATAAGACTTATGACACTGATGAGATTGAGTGCGACATCAACGCACCTGCTGAAGCTAGCAAGCTCTTTGAGTGGTTTATTGAGCAGCACAACGCACGCGTCATGAATGCGTGTGAGAAGTTCAGAATTGGCGTTAATGCTGGTGTGAACTATGGCAAGCTGCAACGTGGTACAGGAACAGGTCCTGCAACTCTTAAAGAGATGCGCGACAAGCTTGAAAAAGCTTGCGGCGGTTGGTTGCGCGTGAGGTATGACGCAACAGGATCTATTATCGACTGGCTACCAGACACGGGTGCAGCAGAAGCTACTCAGAGAGTAGAGCTTGGCAGTAACCTTCTAGACCTCGATACACAGGTTGATGGCAAAGACATCTACACAGCCATTGTTCCAGTCGGTAAGACTGGCAAGGGTGAGGATGAGCGCAAAGTCTACGTGTCATCTGAGACGGCTTATGTTCCTTTTGGCTTTGCAATCCAGGATGACTCAGTTGTAGATATGTCGGCAGCTGAGAAGTACGGGGTCATTGAGAAGACAGTGTCTTACGATTTGGATAAGCCACAGGCACTTGCTGACAAGGCTGTTGCTGACCTTGCTGGTGGCAAGCTCGATGACTCAATCGAGGTCTCGGCGTTCGACTTGCACAACCTCAATGAGCAAACGCTACCTATCGACTTCTTAGACCGTGTATTCGTTAAGAGTGGGCCGCATGGTATTGAGCGTTACATGATCTGCTCAGGTCGCACAATCAACCTCACTAACCCAACCGCGACTCAGTACAAGCTCGGCGCAATTACTGCAACTCTGACAAAGGGAGCCACGGGCTCACAAGAGTCTGCGCAGGAAAGTATTGCAAAGCGTGTCACTTCTCTTTCTAACGCAACAAGGAATATTGCTAAAGACGCAGCTACAACCACAATCAAGGTTCAAGCAGTCGAGGAGAAGGCAGCGGCGGTTGAGAAGAAGGCTGACGTAGCCACGGAGAAGATTGCAGATGTTGCGACTACCGCAACAGCAGCGGCGGAGAAAGTGGACACCGTTGCGGCTAAAGCTGAGAAAGCAGCGGAGGAAGTGAGTCGCGTAGCTACAGACGCAAAGGAGGCTAATACGGCGGCAAAAGAGGCGAAGACTATGGCCACGAAAGCACAGAGTGACGCGAGCGAAGCCAAGAGCACGGTTGAGAGCTTAACCAACACATTCTCACACGACGCAGATGGCGCACACGTGGGTGATAAGGCGGGCATGCACACTACGATTGACGCTCAAGGCATGCATATCATTGACAATGGCAAAGAGTCATCGTTCATTGGAAAAAACCTTATCGAACTTGGTAAAGGGGGAAAAGACACAAATATTAACATGATCGATGGCGCTCTAAATATTAGAGCTATGGCGGATAAGTCTGATAAAGACAACTTTACTCGCGCCGTTCTATCTGCCAAAGAAATTGAGCTACAAGGAAATGCAGCTTCATCCATCAGCGCCCCGGTTATTGAATTTAATACGACCTTAAAGACAGATGGTCTAAGCCTGGCATTTCATGACTCAAAGTTAACCGTTAGTAAATATGCCAAGTCACAGGTGGAGAAATCTACAACGATAAGTATTGATAAGTTTATCGATATATTGAATAACGGCGGCGGTACAGTCGAAGATACAGGGAAACAAACGCTCTATTACGACAAAGGCTCAAATTACGAAGACTGGTGCTACTTTAGAGCGTATAACGGCGCGAGTTATCTATGGTTCGATATTCACGGCGTTTCATCTAATGGCTGGTATGTTCCTAAAGTACCCGATAGGAAGTACAGGCCATTAGGAGAAGACTTATATTTCCCTGCCTTGTCATATCCTTCTGGTAGTGGTGCATCTGGCTGGATAACTTCGCAGTCATCGAGCATGGATGCTTTATGGTTCGCTAATTACGGTGGCGGTCGTATTGTAGGTTCGGTCTCCTGGACATATGCAGAGGAGGCGAAACGATGAATCCACTAACATTCGAGCAGATAATCGCTATTATCTCGTTCCTCGGCATGATGGTATCTCTTATTAACGGTGCACGTGCAATGACCAGAGCAAGTAATGAAGATGCCATGCGCCTTGTGCGTATTGAGGAAGGTATCAAGCAGCTTAAAGGAGACGCTGAAGACAACCAAAAAGCGTTTGCTGCTTATATGGCTCGCACCGATGAGGTTATTTCTAGTGTCAAAGATACGATCGCTCAACACGATACCCGCCTGGCTGTGGTTGAGGATGTGACCCGTACACAGGCGGGGAGACTGGAGCGTCTGGAGAAGGCGCATACACACTAAGTAATTACCGAAGATTGAAAATCGTTTAAGGAGTAAACATGATTAACTGGAAAGTAAGACTTCATAACCCTGCGTGGTGGCTTGGCATGACGGGTATCGTCATGAGTCCCGTCCTTGCCTACCTCGGATTGGCATACTCTGACCTCACAACATGGGGTAGTTTGGCTGATGTATTCGTGAAGTTCATCAGCAACCCATATCTTATTGGTACTGTGGTCGTTGCTGTGCTTGGCGCTATTGGCGTCACGATTGACCCAACAACAAAAGGTATTGGCGATTCTGAACGTGCAATGACTTACGACAAACCAAGCGTGAGCCCTTTAACCGAGGAGGCGCGCTAATGGCTGATTTTTCAGGGCAGATTACCGCCGACGTTTGGGCACCTACATCGGCGTTTGACTCGGGACGCGGCAGGCATAGCGTCCAGTACATAGTTGTTCACCACGAAGCGGCTGTCGGTTTGACGGCCGCTTCTTTGTCCTCTATGTGGTCGCGTATGCAATCGCAGTCCGCACATTACTCGGTCGACGGTGACGGCGTAATCGCTCAACACGTCTACGAGAGCGATACCGCTTGGGCGTGCGGCAACTGGACGGCTAACCAGTCGAGCATTTCAATCGAGCATGCGAACAACTCCACGAACCCGTGGACGGTATCCGAAGCAACACTAGAGAGCGGCGCACACCTCGTGGCCGCTCTTCTTATTAAGTACGGCTTGGGATATCCGCGTTGGGGCGGTAACGTTCGCCCGCACTCGCAGATTGTGGCCACGGCTTGCCCTGGCGAGCTTGCACACTCACAGAACGCACAATACATGAGCCGCGTTTGCTACTGGTACGAGGTAATGACAGGCGCACGATCCGTTGAGGAGCGCGGCTGGCACACAGACGGCAAGGGTTCTTGGTGGTATCAGACGGGCGAGTCATCGAGCGAGTACGCTGTCGGTTGGTACAAGGTTGGCGATAAGTGGTACTACTTCAATGAAAAAGGCTGGATGCTTACCGGCTGGGTATACGCTTCTTGGGATGGCTCTGATAAGTGCTGGTGGCACTTTGACGATACCGGCGCGCTAGAGTACGACAAGTGGCTCGCATACAACGGAAGCTGGTATCTGCTAGGTACAGACGGCATAATGGCTACTGGCTGGCAAGAGCGCGACGGTAAGCAGTACTATCTCGACGAAACGGGTCGCATGATCACTGGCTGGCTCAAGCTGGGCGATGACTGGTTCTATCTGCGCTCTGACGGCTCACGAGTTGAAGATTGTCTCTATGAGGTTGGAGCAGACAACATTTGCGCTTTCGACAAGGAAGGTAAACTACTCACAGGCGATATCACAGTTACAACCAACGACGACGGATACATCGAAGGCATTAAGTAATACGTCTAGAGCTGCTCAAAGAGTGCAAGACTAGACTTGTAACCCCTCTCGTTTCGGCGGGAGGGGTTCTTTTTTTATGGGTATTTACTCGACTTTGAATTTTGCGTGGCTTAAAACGGCTTAGAACAAGCCGTTTAACTGGTTATTTATAAAGCAGATTTTTACCGTTTTAATCTTTGAATTGTTTCAATACGGTTAAATGTACCGTTTTTCTATCTAATATCATTTTTTGAATATATCGAGGTAAATCGCCTGTCTAAATAGTTAAAACTTTTATTCGAACAGGTATTCTCTTTTTAATTTGACTTGCAGAGGGGGTGCAAAAAGGGTGCACTTGTAAAAAAATTTAACAAAAAAGGTAGACGGCAAGCCATCTACCTTGGGTTTTTGGTGCCTCCTGCGCGATTCGAACGCGCGACCTGCGGTTTAGAAGACCGACGCTCTATCCAGCTGAGCTAAGGAGACATATAGCGTCGTTCATTATAGCAATAAGGATTGCAAATGCGTTGCACCATCAAAGATTTTCTTATCAGAAGAATGACAAAGGAAAAGAAAAGTAGCTACACTAAAAGTAGCTACACTGATTACAGGCTTACGTGAATGGAGACACAATGTCTTACGATTTTGAATCCCGCGTTGATCGTGCTGGTACTGGTTCTAGAAAATGGAACGTCATGTACGACGTTAATCCTGATGTAGCTCCTGGTATTCCACCGTTTTCTGTTGCTGACATGGAATATCACACAGCTCCAGAGATTGTCGAAGGCCTCAAGGAGTACCTCAACGACGCAATCCTTGGCTATTCCATGCCAACTAATCAGATGAAGCAGGCTGTGTGCAAGTGGATGAAGACTCGCCACAATTGGGACGTAAAGTCCGAGTGGCTGCTCAACTCTTCAGGCGTGGTGCCTGCACTCTTTGCATCGGTTGCCGAGTTTACCCAGCCAGATGAGGGCGTCATTCTGTTTACTCCTGTCTACCATCCGTTCTACATGGCAGTTGAGGAGAATAACCGCGCACTGGTAGAGTGTCCGCTTGTTTTGTCAGACGGTCCTCATTACGACATTGACTTTGACCTGTTTGAGAAGCTTGCCGCCGAGCCAAAGAATACCATGGTCATCCTGTGTTCTCCTCACAATCCAAGTGGCCGCGTGTGGATCAAAGAAGAGCTCACGCGCATCGCAGAGATTGCGGTTAAGCACAACCTCATCGTGGTCGCTGACGAGATCCACCATGACCTCATCATGCCAGGCTCCACACACACCGTCTTTGAGACAATCTCTGATGAGGTCGCAGCACGCACGATTACCTGCACCTCTACGTCAAAGAGCTTCAACTTGGCCGGCACGCAGTTCAGCAACATCATCGTGAGCAACCCAGAGCTGCGCACACGTCTCGAGAAATGTCTTCAAGCTCGAGAGACCACTTCGTGCAATCCAATTAGCTTCAAGGCCTGTGAGCTGGCTTACAGCAAGGGTGGAGCATGGCTGGACGCATGCATCAAGGCCATCGACAATAACCAGAAGCTGGTTCTGGACTTCTTTGCCACCAAGCACCCTCGCGTGAAGCTCGCGCCAATCACAGGAACTTACCTTCAGTGGCTCGACTTCAGAGATCTTGGTCTCACGCCAGAAGAGCTTGACCACCTGTTGCAGTTTGAGGCCCAGGTCTTCTTCACCGATGGCGTCTTCTTTGGCGAGGCCGCCCAAGGCTTCAAGCGCTGGAATTTGGCAGCTCCTCGTGTGGAGATCGAAGAGGCACTGGATCGCCTGGACACTGCCCTTACTGCCCACGGTTTCTAGGAACAGTCTTTGATTTCTGCGCGCGCTGACTGCTGTTTCTATGCAGGCTGTCTGTAGTTTCTAGACCCTGTGCCACCATATACCAGCACATATAGTACATCTACTCAGATGCGGAGAAGCTCGTTCTTCTTCGCATTTTGTTTGGCGAGAAACCCGTCGTGCTGACGAATTTCAAAGAAAATCAAAAAAGAGTTTGAAAAATCTGCGTTTCTCGCTTGCATCTTTTTCTGATTCTGTAATAATGATTTAGCTGCGTTTCATGAGGTGGCCAAATGGTGGGAGTAGCTCAGTTGGCAGAGCGACGGACTGTGGCTCCGTAGGTCGAGGGTTCGAGCCCCTTTTCCCACCCCATTCGAAACGTTAATTGGATCGTTAGCTCAGCTGGTAGAGCAGGGGACTCTTAATCCCAAGGTCCAGGGTTCGAACCCCTGACGATCCACCATTTGAATTTCAAACCCCGGCTTGCGTCGGGGTTTTTATTTTTTGTGAGTCGCTAGTTTCTAATTGTTTGTTGAGAGTGATTGCGTCATACTAAAGTCTCCATGATTTTATTGTAGTTCGGAGGACTCGCCGTGATTTACACAATGACGCTTAATCCCGCGCTTGACTATGTCATGCATCCAAACACATTGGACATGGGCTTTACTAACCGCTCCTCGTCAGAAGAGTTGCACTGCGGTGGTAATGGTATTAACGTCTCCACACTTTTAAATGAGCTTGATAAAGTCACCGTTGCCATGGGTATTGTTGGTGGCTTTACTGGTGAATACCTGCTCAGTGACCTGCAGCGTCAGGGAATTCCAAGTAACTTCGTCAAGCTGGATTCTGGCTTTACTCGTATTAATGTCAAGCTTAACGGCATTGTTATGACCATGGTCAACGGCAATGGTCCACGTATTCCAGAGAAAAAGGTTGATGAGCTGCTGGAGCGCATGGACGTTGTTGGCGCAGGTGACACCCTGGTTCTTACGGGATCTATTCCAAGCTCACTTCCAGAGGATATCTATACTCGTCTTATGGCTCAGCTTGCAGGTCGCGGCATTCAGTTTGTTGTCGACGCTCCTGGTCAGCTGCTTATGGAGGCTATCAAGGCTCAGCCATTCCTGATCAAGCCTAACAACCACGAGGTTGGCCGTATCTTTGATGCCAATCCAGAGACCCCAGAAGAGTGCATTCCATTTGCAAAGAAGCTCCAGGATGGCGGCGCTCGTAACGTTATCGTTTCTTGTGGTGGCGCAGGTTCGCTGCTTCTGGACGAGTACGGAACTGAGCATATTGTTCCAACCGCTAAGATTCGCCTGGTTAACGCAACTGGTGCTGGTGACTCCATGGTCGCAGGCTTCCTGGCAAAGACCACCGCTGGCTACGATTACGACACCGCGCTTATTTACGCTTCTGCTTGCGGTACTGCAACTGCAGCAAGTCGAGGAATTGCAAAGCGCGCAACCATTGATCGCGTTGTCACCGCTCTTTACAAGAAGATGGGCCGAGAAATGCCCGCCTCTATTGCTGAAGAGATTCAGCTTGCTCGCCAGAAAGAGGAGAGCCGCGAGGGCAAGTCTTCTTGGCTTGCAGATTCTGAGTAGTAATCGCAGCTAGAACGCATAGCTCTTTTGGCGAGAAACCCTCAGATGGTGTGCTCTTACTGCGTAAAGTAAACAGAGCGTCTTTACTATCGTGAACGTATAAACACTTGGCAAGAAGGATTTTCTCGCCAAGTGTTTTTTATTGAAATTTATTTAAAGATACTCACAACGTAACAGGTCAAAAAAATGTTACCCTGTAAAAAGACAGGTTTGTTTCTGCGACTATTGTCCTGTGTGGATAGGCTTGCAGAACGTTATACACCGCTAAACGGACAATGATAGGAGCATGTATGTTTGAGGGAGTCAATGCGTCCAACGGAATCGGCATCGGCACTGCTCAGGTTGCCGTAGATCCAGACCTCACTTTTACTCCGCACACTGTTGAAGACACTGCTGCAGAGAAGGCTCGTTACGCAGAGGCTGTAACTAAGTTTATTGCACAGACTAACGCACAGATTGAGCGTATGACCAAGACAGTGGGCGAGGAAGCCGCTGCTATTATGGGTGCTCACATTGAGTTTGCTGAGGATGAGGGCATCAAAGAGGCTGTTAACGGTGCTATTGATGGCGGCACCTGTGTTGAGCAGGCTGTAAGCGACGCCTACGACATGTACTATAACATGTTCCTTGGCATGGAGGATGAGCTCTTCCGTGAGCGCGCAGCAGACGTTGCTGACGTCAAGACCGGTCTTCTCGCTGACCTGCTTGGCAAAGAGGTTGTTGACCTCTCCACACTTCCAGAGAACTCCGTCATTGTCTGCCATGAGCTGACTCCTTCTATGACTGCAGACATTGATAAGGACCATGTTGCAGGTATTGTTACCGAGACTGGTGGTCGTACTTCTCACTCCGCAATTATTGCTCGCGCTCTTGAGATTCCTGCAGTTCTTTCTGTTCCCAACATCACTTCTGAGGTTGCAACTGGCAACGCTATTGTTGTCGATGGCACCAACGGCAAGGTTGTTGTTAATCCTTCTGAGGCTGAGCTTGCTGAGTACAAGGCTCAGGCTGAGGCTTATGCTGCAGAGAAGGCCGCTCTTGAGGCTTATCGCGGCAAAGAGACCGTAACTGCTGACGGCATCAAGGTTCTGCTTGTTGCTAACATCGGCAACCCTGATGACGCTAACGGTGCAGTCGACGCTGACGCTGAGGGTATTGGTCTGTTCCGCTCCGAGTTCCTGTTCATGGACGCAAAGGAGCTTCCAAGCGAGGAAGAGCAGTTTGCTGCTTACCAGAAGGTTGCTCTGCGCATGAAGGATAAGCCTGTTATCATTCGTACCCTTGATGTTGGTGGCGATAAGGAGATTCCTTACCTCAACATGAAGGCTGAGGAGAACCCATTCATGGGCTTCCGCGCAATCCGTTACTGCCTCAACAATGCTGAGCAGTACAAGGTTCAGCTCCGCGCTCTTCTCCGCGCATCCGCATTTGGCGACATTAAGATTATGCTTCCTCTTGTCACCACCGTTGATGAGGTTCGCCAGGCAAAGGCTCTTGTTGAGGAGTGCAAGCGTGAGCTTGACGCTGAGGGTGTAGCTTACAACAAGGACATCGAGGTTGGCACCATGATCGAGACCCCATCTGCATCCCTGATTGCAGACAAGCTGGCTCGTGAATGTGACTTCTTCTCTATTGGCACCAACGACCTTATTGGCTACACCATGTGCGCTGACCGCGGTAATGACCGCGTTGCCTACCTCTACGAGGTTTACCAGCCATCCGTTCTTCGTTCCCTCAAGTACCTCATTGGCGAGGGCAACAAAGAGAAGATCATGGTTGGCATGTGCGGCGAGGCAGCTGCAGACCCACTGCTCATCCCAGTCCTGCTTTCCTTTGGTCTGGACGAGTTCTCCGTTTCTGCACCATCTGTCCTGCGCACCCGCAAGACCATTGCTGCTTGGACAAAGGCTGAGGCAGACGAGCTTACCGCTCGCGTCATGGAGCTTGATACCGCAGCTGAGGTTAAGGCTCTGCTTGAGCGTGAAGCTCGCTAAGTCTTAGCTCACACAAACAAATTCAGGGGCATCTGCGCTGGCAGGTGCCCCTGTTTCTTTAACGTTAAGCTCTCTTGCTAGAAGACCGCTGGCGAGAAGACCGCTGGCGAGAAAACCGCTGGCGAGAAGACCGCTGGCGAGAAGAGCGCTGGCGAGAAGAGCGATCTTCTCGCTACATGACGCGACGTGTTGCGCTCGTCATCACCCGTGAGTCGCGTGGTGCGTTAGGGAACAATCACGGAAAGCGCGGCGGGAATTACCTCAATGATAAACTTTTCCGCAAAGGGGAGCTCTTCGCCGTCAACCTGAACAGGAACGGGCTCGTGGAAAGTCACTTCCGCGCGTTTAAGGTGGCGCTCTTCAATGATGCGTGAGTTGACGTGCTTACCAGCCCTTGCCAAGCCAAACAAAGCCAGCAGGTGCGGGATGTTGGGCACCTTAGTGTTGTAGCAGACGGTAAGAAGACCGTCGTCTGGCTGGGCGTGCGGACAGACCTTAAAGCCGCCGCCATACGTGGGACCAATCTGGAAGGCCATGATAAGCGCCTGAAGATCAATGCTCTTCTCGCCATCAAATGAGACAGTGCAGGGGTAGCCCTTGCTGCCTGCAGCCATAAACTTGAGGCCCGAGGTTAAGAAGAGCGCTTCTCCTTCAGTTGATGAATTGTTTGCGCGGCGCTTTGTGGTATCGGCTGCAATAGCTGCATCAAGTCCAAACGACATGGTCTCCATGAAGTAAACGTCGTTGATACGACCAATTTCTAGCTGCTTAACTTTGCCGCGAACCAGCTGTGCAAAAGCGCCTTCTGGGTCGTTAATCTTCATGCCAAGCGTGCGTGCATAATCGTTTCCGGAACCCATAGGAATGATGCCAAGCGCTGGACGAACCTCTGGCGATAAGGTCATGAGGCCGTTGACCACCTCATGGATGACGCCGTCTCCTCCAAGTGCGACAACCGTATCAAAATCTGCAGCTTCTGCAGCCATGACACGAGCGTCTCCCATAGCTGTAGTGAGTTTGAGCTCATATCCGTCAGTCGCAGCTGAATAGCTGGTCAAAAAGTGACGAGCAAACTCTGCTCCTGCAGCTCCCTTACCACTGTGAGCAGAGGGATTAGCTATGATAAGCGTGCGTCCAAGAGGGGATTGAGACATTTTGCACCATTTCTATTAGGACTGCACCAAGCAGCGTTCTTACAAAAGGCTGCCAAGTGGCACTGTTTCTAAATAGTTTTGTCACCACATGTACAAACAATATAGTGGAGAAAACAGTTCAATAACGTTTCAAGTTTAAACGGCTTTGCCTGTCTGTGCTAGGATAAACCATACAGAAATCGGTAGAAAAGGATAGCGCGTGAGCGAGTCTTCAACACAAACCAATAATGCGCAGGATGCAAGCATAGTTTCTGCAAATACTAATGGTGCAAGTGCAAGTCTTGTAGCTGTTTCTGCTCGAGATGCATGGTACCCAACGCATCAGCGTGATCAGTTCATTTTGCGTCAGCTGGTAAGCAAAGACTTCAAGCTTAAGTATCGTCGTTCTATCCTGGGCGTTGTGTGGTCGGTTTTGAACCCACTTTTGATGATGACCGTTATGGCGGTTGTCTTTTCTACCTTTTTGGGTAACCGTGCCGAGGATGTTGTGAACTATCCTCTGTATCTTATTCTTGGTAATACGGCGTTTCAGCTGATGAATGATGCAACTACTATGGGTATGCGTTCAATTATTGATGCATCCAGCCTGCTTAAAAAAGTCCGCATCAACCGCATTGTATTCCCTGTTCAGAAAGTACTTTTTGCGGTTGTAAACTATCTTTTCTCGCTCATTGCTGTTGGCATTGTCATGCTTGTCTTCCGCATCCCACTCACAATTTACGCCCTGCTCACACCTGTAGCTTTGCTGCTTTTAGCCTGTTTCTGCATTGGCCTTGCAATGCTTCTTTCGGCTCTTGCGGTCTTCTTTAGAGACGTTATCCACCTGTGGAGTGTTGTGACTACCGCCTGGATGTACGGTACGCCTCTGTTCTACTCCGTTAACATCATGTCGCCTTGGATGCTTCAGATTGAACGCTTTAATCCAATGTTCCACTTTGTAACATTTATTAGAGACTGTCTTCTTTTCCAGAAATTCCCTGCAACAAGCACCATTGTAGGTTGCCTTGTTTCTGCGGTTCTTGCCCTAGTTATCGGCTACACTGTCTTCCACAAACTAGAGAAGAAATTTATTCTGCACATTTAATGTCAGGCTATCTCTTTGAAATAACCTTATAGCAGAACGTTTCTGGATGACTGCGAGTTTGCGTAAAGCCAAACATAACGCCTCTCGAGTTAAATGAATGGCTTTCTACCACCGCTACGCAATTAAAAGATCCAAGCTCCAGATGCTGAAGGTCTTCTTTAGTTGCCAGCTCAACACTGATTGTTCTTTTGCTCTTGAGAATTTTCATGTGAAGCGTGTTCTCTAAATACGTAAAAATCGAGGTTGCCGCATCTTCAATGCTTAAATTTCCCACAGCAGAGGCCAAAAGGTAGTCGTTGTCAATCTGGCGAGAAGATCCGTTGAGTTTGCGGATTCGAACAATATGAATAAGTTCTTCTCCTGCTTTAAACCCAGTTTGATGGGAAATCTTGTCTGTACACGGTACATGTTCAAAGACAATGACGTTTGTATCAGGTACAAGATGGTTTCTGTGAGCATACTCTTGAAAGGACTCAAGTCCTTCTAGCGAGCCAATAACTTCACTTGGTTTTTTCTGCCAAATAACGCGTACGCCCTTGCCATGAATTGGTTGAAGGAGCGCTTCATCCGATAGGAGAGTAAGTGCTCGCCGAACAGTGTTTCTTGAGCAAGAATATGTTTTGGTAAGCTCCATCTCGGTGGGTAAAAAAGACTCATAGGTGTAGGTACCGTCTAAGATTTTATTTTTCAAATCCTGATAAATCGTATCGAATCGTGCGCTTGGCATATTTTTCCCTAACAGGCTGCAGAAGTTCAGAGTTACGTGTTCAGATTGCCCTTGAGTAGATAGTAGCTTTATAAAAATGAAACGAACATAAAATGGTTCCTTTCATACCATTTACCGATAATTTCATACCGCTCGGAAGTGAGTTGTTTGAACAACTTGATAGTACAAATATACTTTTCTTTATAGACGTAAGCAAAATTGTTTTGACAGTGTATCAAAGCATGGCTTATGAAAATCATGAGAAGAGACGTCAACCTAGCAAAGGGTTAGGAGCGCTCTCTAAGGAGGAGTCTTATGTCTGGTATCAATCGTAGGCAGTTTGTCACCTTAAGTGCGTCAGCTCTTTGCTCACTTGGCCTTGTTGCTTGTGGCGGAAATAACGACAAAAAGCAGGGAGATTCTGATTCAGCAAAGGGTTCAGTTTATTTTCTAAACTTCAAGCCTGAGGCTGATCAGCAGTGGAAAGATCTTGCAGCTAAGTATACTGAGGAAACTAAGGTTCCTGTAAAGGTAGTAACTGCTGCTTCTGATACTTATGCACAGACATTCCAGTCTGAGATTAACAAGGATGCTTCTGTAGCACCAACACTGTTCCAGACAAATGGTCCTTCTGGTCTTATTGGCGTAAAGGACTACTGCATTGACCTTAAGGGTGCCAAGATCCTGGATGAGCTCACCAATGATGCTCTTAAGCTTCAGGAGGATGGCGTTGTCTACGGTGTTGACTATGTAGAGGAAGACTACGGCATTATCTACAACAAGAAGTTGCTTGAGAAGGCAGGTTATAAGGGAGACGATATCAAGGACTTTGCTTCCCTAAAGAAGATTGTTGAGGATATTCAGGCTCGCAAAACAGAGCTTGGTGTAAAGGGCGCATTCACCAGCGCTGGTCTTGATTCCAGTTCTGACTGGCGCTTTACCACACACCTTGCAAACCTTCCTCTGTACTATGAGTTCAAGGATACCGGTAAGCCTGAGGCTAAGGAAATTAAGGGAACGTATCTCCCTAACTACAAGCAGATTTTTGATCTCTATATTAACAATGCTACATGCAGCCCAACAGAGCTTTCTGGCAAGACCGGTGATGACGCTGTCGCAGAGTTTGTCAATGGCGACGCAGTCTTCTACCAGAATGGTACTTGGGCATACAATGACATCAAGAAGCTTGGCGACGATGCCCTTGGTATGATTCCAATTTATATTGGCGTAAAGGGTGAAGAGAAGCAGGGTATGTGCTCTGGTGGCGAGAACTACTGGTGCGTAAGCTCCAAGGCAGATGACGCTTCCCAGAAAGCAACACTTGACTTTATCTATTGGTGCGTAACTTCTGATACTGCTACCACTGCAATCGCTGAGGAAATGGGCTTCACCATTCCATTCAAGAATGCAAAGCCAACTAAGAACGCCCTTGCGAACATTGCAGCTGAGTATGCAAAGAAGGGCAATGAGCCCGTGGCTTGGGACTTCATCTACATTCCTTCTCAGGAGTGGAAGAACAATCTCTCCAGTGCACTTAAGGGCTATGCAGCAGGAACTGAGGATTGGGATGCTGTTAAGTCTGCATTTATCGATGGCTGGAAGACTGAAAAAGAGGCTAACGCATAGTAGTCCTTCTAGTAATGCTTTGATTGGTGAGAGACGAGAAGAGAGATCTCTCTTCTCGTCTCTTGTTATTGGAGGGTATCTCTATGGCTAAGATGTTGAAGCGGTGGTGGCCATTATTTGTTCTGCCTACAGCGCTCTCTTTTTTGTTTGGCTTTATGATCCCGTTTGTTCAGGGATTTTATCTTTCATTTTGTAAATTTATTACCATCAGCGACGCTAAGCCTGTTGGTCTGGATAACTATGTAGCAGCTTTTTCTGACCCACAGTTTGCTAATGCTTTTTGGTATACCGCATTATTTGCGCTTGTCTCAACAGTTCTTATTAACGTGTTGGCGCTTGCAATTGCACTCGCTTTAACTCGTAAGAATCTTAAGGGCACCAATTCATTTAGGACTGTCTTTTTTATGCCAAACCTTATCGGTGGCATTGTTTTGGGTTACATCTGGAATATTTTGATTAACTGTGCGCTTTCTATTGTGGGCGAGCAGCTTCTTGCGCTAAATAGCACTGCTGGATTCTGGGGAATGATTTTCCTTACCCTTTGGCAGCAGGTTGGTTACATGATGATTATTTATATTGCCGGCCTGCAGTCTATTCCAAGTGACTATCTTGAAGCAGCGCGAGTTGATGGAGCAAATGCTTGGCAGACACTTTGGAAGGTAAAAATTCCAAACCTTATGTCTACCATTACTATTTGTCTTTTCTTGACGGTAACAAATGGCTTTAAATTATTTGATCAGAACCTGGCACTTACTGCAGGTGAGCCTAAGCATGCAACCGAAATGCTTGCTCTTAATATTTACAATACCTTCTACGCTCGACAGGGAGCAAAGTGGATGGGTATCGGCCAGGCTAAAGCTGTTATTTTCTGCATTCTAGTTATTTGTATTGTCATGATTCAGCTGAGAGCCACCAGGTCGAGGGAGGTGCAGCAATAATGAAGCGCGATAAAATCATTAATAAAATTCTTGCTGTATTCTTTACCATTCTTTCTCTTGCATGGATTTATCCAATGGTTATGATCTTGATGAATTCATTCAAGGAAGAAACAACTATTACCACATCCACGGCATTTGATTTTGTAACTTCAGAGAACTCTGCAGGTTTAGCTAACTACATTGCTGCTGTAGAGAAACAGGGTTTTTTGGCAGCTTTTGGTTATTCTTTAGTAATTACCATCACATCTGTTGCACTGATTTTGGTGTGCTGCTCAATGTGTGCATGGTTTATCGTCCGTGTAAAAAATCGCATTAGCAACATTTTGTACTACCTGTTTGTCTTCTCGATGGTAGTGCCTTTCCAGATGCTTATGTTCACGCTGTCCAATATGGCAAATACGCTTGGATTTAATACTCCTTTTAATATTTGCTTCATTTATTTGGGCTTTGGCGCTGGTCTAGCGGTATTTATGTTTGCTGGATTTGTTAAGACCATTCCACTTGAGATTGAAGAAGCTGCAACTATTGATGGTTGCAACCCACTTCAGACGTTCTTCCATGTTGTTTTGCCTATTATGAAGCCAACGTATATTTCTGTTGGTATTCTCGAAACCATGTGGGTCTGGAATGACTATTTGCTTCCATACCTTGTACTGGATAGGACTAAATACCAAACTATCCCAATTTTGATTCAGTACTTTAGAGGTGGATATGGACGCGTAGAAATGGGTCCAATGTTTGCCTGCATAATGATGGTTATTATCCCTATTGTCATTATGTATTTGCTGTGCCAGCGCTACATCATCAATGGTGTCATTTCTGGTGCTGTAAAAGGCTAAATCTCAATGTATTGCAGCAAGCTATAGGCATTTCTGAAAGGTTTTATCATGGCAGAAATCGTTTTAAAGAATATAAAAAAGATTTATCCAAATGAGAAAAAGCGCAAGTCTCTCTTTGGTAAGAAAACTGAGCAGAAAAAGAGCAACCTTGAGGTAACTGAAGAAGGCGTTGTTGCTGTTCAGGATTTCAATCTCACTATTAAGGAGCACGAGTTTGTAGTCCTTGTTGGTCCTTCAGGCTGTGGAAAATCTACTACGCTGCGTATGATTGCAGGTCTAGAAGATATTTCTGCTGGTGAGCTTTATATTGACGGAAAGCTTGTCAATGACGTTGCGCCAAAAGACCGCGACATTGCAATGGTATTCCAAAGCTACGCCTTGTATCCAAATATGACCGTCTACGACAACATGGCGTTTACCCTTAAACTTAAAAAGGTTGATCCTCAAGTTATTGACGAGAAGGTCCGTGCAGCTGCAGAAACACTGGGTATCACGGCATATCTTGATCGTAAACCAAAGGCACTTTCCGGTGGTCAGCGTCAGCGTGTTGCAATTGGTCGCGCAATTGTCCGTGATCCAAAAGTCTTCTTGATGGACGAGCCACTCTCAAACCTTGATGCAAAGCTAAGAAATCAGATGCGTACAGAGATCATTAAGCTTCGTCAAAAGGTCAATGGAACTTTTGTCTATGTTACACACGACCAAACAGAAGCTATGACCTTGGGCGATCGTATTGTCATTATGAAAGATGGCTTTGTTCAGCAAATTGGAACTCCTCAAGAAGTGTTCAATAGGCCTGCAAATCTCTTTGTTGCTGGATTTATTGGCATGCCACAAATGAATTTCTTTGACGCACATCTTATCCGTGTGGACAATGAGTTCCATGTAGAGACAGAAAGCATGTCATTTGAAATTTCTCCTGAGATGGCCAATCTGTTAGCACAGTCTTGGGTAGCTGCACCTGCAACAGATGTTATTGTTGGCATTAGACCAGAGCAGATTTATCTGACTGAGCCAAATGAAATTGGCGCTTTCAAGGGCAATCTTGAAGTAAGCGAGCTTATGGGTTCCACAGTTCACCTTCATGTTCATACTGATGACGGCAACTTTGTTCTTATCGTTCCTGCAACTGAGCTTGCAAAACGGAACCTCAACATTGGCGACCAGGTATGGTTTAAATTTGAAGATAACGCCGTTCATCTCTTTGATAAGAACACGCAAGATAATCTAGTTAAGTATTAAAGCTTTGTACTGGCTTATCTTGAAAGAGATAAGCCAGTACTCTTTTTGCGAAAGAGGCAACTATGGGACGAGCAAGCGGAGTACTTATGGCCGTTTCTTCTCTTCCAAATTCATATGGGATTGGCACGTTTGGCAAAGAAGCCTACGATTTTATCGATTTTCTCGTCAGAACTAAACAAAGGTATTGGCAGGTCCTACCTCTTACTACTACTAGTTATGGTGACTCTCCTTATCAGTCATTTTCTGTAGCAGCAGGAAGTCCTTACTATATTGATCTAAAAGATCTTGAGAAACTTGGATATTTAAAGTCCGATGACTTTGAAGATATTTCTTTTGGGACAAGCAAAACTTGCATTGATTATGGTGCGCTTTTTGTGAACCATCGTCGCTTGCTTAATCGTGCTTTTGATAGATTTATGCAAGATATACCTGCTGATTTTGAGAAGTTCTGCCACGATCAGGCAGAGTGGCTTGACCCCTATGCGGAGTTCATGTCCTTGAAGGAAGAGTTTGGACATAAAGCCTACTGGGAGTGGCCAAAACATTACCAGCACAGAAACGAGACAACTGCAGAAGAAATCAAGAAACTACAAAAGTCAGTTTTGTATCACAAGATGACTCAGTATTTCTTCTTTACTCAATGGGCAAAGGTTAAGGCTTATGCCAATAAAAGGGGAGTACTTATAATCGGTGATCTTCCCATTTATGTCTCTCGTGACTCTGTTGAGATGTGGGCACAGCCAGAACTGTTTAAAACGGATGAAACAGGACGGCCTATTACGGTTGCGGGCACTCCTCCTGATCAATTTTCTTCCACCGGTCAATATTGGGGAAACCCGATTTATAATTGGGAGTATATGAAGAAATCGCACTACGCATGGTGGGTTTGGCGAGTACGTACCAATCTTGAAATGTTTGACGTGCTTCGAATCGATCATTTTAGGGGCTTTGAAGCATACTGGGAGATTCCTTACGGAGCTGCGGAAGCTACAGAGGGCAAATGGACAAAGGGCCCAGATATGGAGCTGTTTGAGGAGCTAGAGAAACAGCTTGGAAAGCTTCCAATCATTGCAGAGGACCTGGGTTTGATTACTCCAGAACTCATTGCCATGCGAGAAAAAACTGGTTTCCCAGGAATGAAAATCTTGCAATACGGATTTGACGGAAGACATGATTCAAGAGATCTTCCTCACAACTACACTGCAAACACCATTGCATATGTGGGAACACATGACAATCCAACTGCTCGAGGCTGGTACGAGACACAGGCTAGTGATAGAGAGCGTGAACAGGCAGACATCTATCTGCATCGCTCAAAAGATGAGCCAATTGGTGAGGCGCTTTCTCGTGGAATCGCAGCTTCTGTGAGTGACACTTGTATTCACACCATGCAAGATCTTCTCGGCTTAGACGATTCTGCACGCATGAATATTCCAGCTACCGTTGGTGGTAACTGGTGTTGGCGTATGAGGCAGGGAGCTATCACGCGTCACACAGAAGATTTTTTAAGAACTATCACTGAGGTGTACTTCAGGGTGTACAAAGAGGAGAAGTAATGAACTTAGACACCTTATCTCTTCAACAACTTGGTCAGTCTCTGTCTGAAATTACTGACAGTCAGGTTTTTGAATTACTGCTTCAGGTGGTTAAGAGTAAGTCAGACGCTCTACCATTAAACAATGGTAAGAAGAGGCTTTATTACATCTCCGCAGAGTTTCTCATTGGAAAATTGCTCTCAAATAACCTCATTAATCTGGGAATTTATAACGAGGTAAAAGAGCAGCTCTCTAAAGCAGGCCATTCGCTCGAAGACATCGAAGAGCTTGAAGTTGAGCCTTCGCTTGGAAACGGTGGCCTTGGTCGATTGGCAGCATGCTTTATCGACTCTATGTCAACTCTTGGTCTGCCAGGTGATGGCGTGGGTCTTAAGTATCATTTTGGCCTCTTCCATCAGAAGTTTTCAGACAGACAGCAAACCGCTGTTCCAGATGCTTGGCTTTCTGATGACAAGTGGCTTGAAGATGAGAAGACATCATTTACCGTGGAATTTAGGGATTTCTCGGTGACGTCTGATCTCTATTCCATTGACGTTTTGGGATATGACCGAACAAAGAAAAACAGACTTCGCCTGTTTGACCTGCAAAGCATTGATGACTCATTAGTTTCTGATGACGCTATTGATTTTGATAAGACTGCATTAAAGAAGAATTTAACGCTCTTTTTGTACCCCGATGATTCTGATGAAAATGGCCAGCTTCTTCGCGTTTATCAGCAATATTTTATGGTTTCTAATGCTGCGCAGCTGATTGTTAAAGAGGCAGTTGAGCGCGGTAGCAATATTCACGACCTTGCTGACTATGTTGTGATTCAGATTAACGATACGCACCCCACAATGGTAATTCCAGAGCTTATTCGTATCTTGACTGAGAAATACGATATCTCGTTTGACGAGTCTGTAACCATTGTTTCTTCACTAGTTGCATACACAAATCATACGATTTTGGCAGAAGCTCTTGAGAAATGGCCTCTTAAATTTATTGAGGAAGTTTCTCCAAAGATTGCTTCGATTATCAAAAAGCTTGATCAGCGCATCCGCAGTACCGTTGCTGATCCAAGCGTACAAGTCATCATTGATAGGAAAGTTCACATGGCTAACCTTGCCATTCATTACGGCTTTAGTATCAATGGTGTTGCAGCACTTCATACTAAGATTTTGGAAGAGACAGAACTCAAACCATTCTTTGATTTGTATCCAGAAAAGTTCTCAAACAAGACTAATGGAATTACTTTCCGCCGCTGGTTAATGGGTTGTAATCCTGAGCTCGCAGAGTATCTTGATACGTTGTTAGGAGATAGCTGGAGAACAACTGCTCATCTCGAGGGACTTTTAGAGTATCGAGACAACGAAGAGGTCCTCAATAAACTACAAGACATTAAGCAAGCTGCTAAAGATCGAATGGTTAAGTTTTTACTGGATAATCAAGATGCAAAAGTTACTGCTGATTCCATTATTGATGTTCAGGTAAAGCGTTTCCACGAATATAAGCGTCAGCAAATGCTGTTGCTCTATTTGATTTGGAAATATTTTGATATTAAGTCTGGGCGTCTACCAAAGCACCCTATTACTGTCATTTTTGGTGGAAAGGCAGCACCAGCATACGTAGCTGCTCAGGACATCATTCATGCAATTCTTGTTCTCTCATCATTGATTGCAAACGATGCAGATGTTTCTCCGTATCTTCAGGTGATAATGATCGAGAATTACAACGTTACTGCAGCTGAGCATGTTATTCCAGCAGCAGATATCTCAGAGCAGATTTCGTTAGCTTCTAAGGAGGCTTCTGGAACTTCCAACATGAAGTTTATGCTTAACGGTGCCATTACTGTTTGCACTATTGACGGCGCTAATGTTGAAATTGCCGACTTGGTAGGCGAGGAGAATATCTACACGTTTGGCGCGTCAAGCGATGAGGTTGTGGGCCTCTATAAGCGCAAAGGGTATAAAGCAAAAGAGTTTTATGAGAAACCCCAAATTAAACCACTCGTTGATTTCTTAATCAGTCCAGAATTTATTTCTCTTGGAAATAAGGAACGCCTGGAGAGACTTCACAAAAACTTGTGTTCAAAAGACTGGTTCATGACACTTCTTGATTTGGAAGGATTCATTTCAACAAAAGAGCGCGTGTTTAATGACTATGAGGATAGGAGAGTGTGGCTTCAGAAGTCTCTTGCCAATATTGCTATGGCAGGAACATTCTCATCTGATAGAACTATCGCTGAATATAACGATGAGATTTGGCATCTTACTCCTGACAAGTAAATGTAAGCAGTATGAACTAGTAAGTTAAATCAGTAACTCAAACCGATGATCTAAACCGGCAACTCAAAGCGGTGATTTAAGCCAACTGATTAAAGCAATTTTAACAAACGGCCTAGACTAGTAGTCTAGGCCGTTTGAATGTGTTCCTTTAGCGGTTTAATGTACGAAAAGGGCATTTGATATGTCCTCGTCTGCGCGAGAACGGGTCGTGTCCCGAAAAGTGGTGTAAGCAAGCATTTCAGTCGTTTAAAAGAAGTGCGGTTATTTCCTAAAATATAGTCACCACAACCAATTTAGAAAGGAAATAACCGCAATGCAAACTCTACACGAAACTGAGCTCTCCTACACCCAAGATCACCAATTAGATTTAAACGGTATGGCACGAACACTGCTTGAAGACTTAGTAAACACCGTAATAGTTGAACAAGTAGAAGAGCTTGGTTGTGTTCGTAATGGTTACCGAGAGCGAAAGCTTGTAACTTCAGTTGGAACTCTTACCTTAAAAATTCCAAAACTTCGTGAAGGAACCTATTTTCCTGACGATATCGTAAGTAAGTGGAGTAGGTGTGACACAGCCCTTGCAAGTTGTATCTGTGATATGTGGACCCAAGGTATTTCAAACCGAAAAGTAGAAAAGCACTGAGTGAACTTGGTGTTGAGAAGATTAGTAAAAGCAGAGTATCGAGACTTGTTAAGTCTTTAGATGAAGAGGTAGATACCGAGTCTTATCTGTCTTGGAAAGACTTTCTTATCTCTTTGAAAGAACGAGGACTGAGTGGCGTGAGACTTGTTATCTCTGATGCTCACGCAGGACTGGTAAGAGCAATTGGTGAGGTACTCAGTGGCACCGCCTGGCAAAGCTGTCTTTGTCACTTAGAGAGAAATGTCTTTGATAGATGTAGAACAAAAGCTCAGGGCAAAGCAGTTATTGCTGCTATGAAGCATACCTTTGGGGCTAGTGATACTGATTTGGTACGCACAGGCTTTGAACACCTCTATGAGGTATATGAAAAGATAGATTCAAAAGGAGCGCACCTTCTAGAAGAGTCAGAGCCATATGTACTAACTTACCTAGACTTTCCAAAAGCACACGCCCATTGGATACGTACAAACAATCTCTGTGAAAGACTCAACAAAGAGATAAAGAAGCGTACACGTGTTGTTGGAATATTTCCCTCCAAGCAAGCTATGCTTCGCCTTGTAGGAGCGGTATGTATCGATCAAAACGAAGAGTGGTTTGTAGCAACGCACTTCATGGATAAACGCTCTCTTCTCTTTGAAGAATGCCCTAAGAGAGAGTCATGTACACAAGAGACTATCGACCATCTCTTACAAGTAATTGATAGTGACTTTAACGCTTGTAAAGAGGTGGCATAATGTAGGCTAGAAGGTAGTAAGGAAATAGCCTTACACCACTTTTTGAGACGTAACTGCAAGCATGTCTTTCAAGTGGTAAAAAATGCGTTTAGTTGGAGATTTCATTTTTCTGCATACAACGTTTGCCCAGATAAAAGTTT